>Ga0315283_10000001_pt1 | contig 154266 bp, 204 predicted proteins | sample YL17G09_0_MG_FD_204541 | JGI IMG/M metagenome (GOLD analysis project Ga0315283, IMG submission 204541) | Sediment microbial communities from Yellowstone Lake, YNP, Wyoming, USA - YL17G09_0 | ecosystem: Environmental > Aquatic > Freshwater > Lake > Sediment | place: USA: Wyoming | collected...
GGCAACGTATTTGCAACCCACCCCGACGACAGCAACGTCAGCACCAGCGCAGTGGAAACAACGCCCGTGCAGAGGTAGTGTATCTGCAACCTGGAGGAGGTCGATAGGTATCGATATACCCTTGGGAAACAACGCCCGTGTAGAGGCAGTGTATCTGCAACTGGTAGTCTGGTGGTGCCTGTGCTAGGCGGTCACAGTTGAAACAACGCCCGTGCAGAGGCAGTGTATCTGCAACTGGCAGGACCGTATCCTCGGGCAGAGCAGGACAACCGTCAGAAACAACGCCCGTGCAGAGGCAGTGTATCTGCAACCGCCACTATCCCTTGCTGCCTCGGGTCAAGGCCAATAGGGAAACAACGCCCGTGCAGAGGCAGTGTAGCTGCAATGCTGTCCAGCAGCTCCACAACCGGGGCCGCGAGTACGGAAACAACGCCCGTGCAGAGGAAACACGAGATTTGCCAATGCTATATGCATAAACATCACTCGCCCACCCTCCGGCCCTCAGGCTACATTCAGTCCAGTTCATAAGTCAATAGAAAAGACTCCACCAGGCAGCAAAAACACTTGATGTGGAAAGAAGCCCTCTACGAGACGCGAAGGGGGCACCAGTCCGGCGAAGGCGTGTCCCGCACCTTCTCGTAGAGCAAGCGGTGCGCTTCCTCGAATGCGAGCTTGCCATTTGGAAAGAGCTCACGGCGAACGGTGGCGATCGGCATGGTTCTGAGCTGTCCGTCATGATGACAGCGTAGAGCATACATGCCGTAGTCATCGCTCACAACGCTGTGTGCACATGAGCCGCATGAGCTCGGGAGCGGGCCGAGTGAGATGGTTACACCGCAGGTCGGGGTGGGAGTTGGGTCTTTCCCATTCGCTGTGTCATGGCATGAGCTGATCTGTTCTCTGCCAATCTCCGCCAGTTTTCTCGCCAGTGCAGACGCCGGCAGCTTTGCAAAGCCGTGCGTCGTCTCCAAGAGCCCCCTCGCTCGCTCGAAAACCCCAGCTACTTCCAGGTCGATGAGAGCCGGTATGAGAGTGTTGAAGAGGATACGAGCCTCTTCCTGCCCAGGTGGGTTAGTACTGTCGAGCCATTCGGAAACGGCTGACAGGTTCGAGACCTGTAGGCGCCTCGGATTCATCTACTCGCCCATCTGCTTGCCCATCTACTCGCCTGCGGCGCGTTTGGCTCGCTGCCACTGTGGTGTCTCATGATGCGAGTGGTAGATCTCGAGGAGCCTGCTGGCCAGCAGGAGCCCTCTGAGTTTCACCGGGAGGCAAGCTTCAACGCTGATAGGAATTCCTGGTACGAGTAGTCTAAGACGGTGCAGGAAGTTTTCACAGAACTGCCTGAACTCCGGATCCCTCTTCAGTTCCAGTTGGGCAAAGTTCACCGTCGATTGGTGGGTCAGCAAGGTCTGCCCCCGATGGCTCCACGTTGATCATGTCGTACTGGCGGAGCTCACTTTCCTCATACTTTACCATAATTGCAGCCGCGTCAACAATACTTAGTGGCACCAGCGGTCGCCATGCGGGCACCTTCTTGCTACGCGAACCGTCTGTTCCAAAAGCACGTTTAACTTCGCCATCTTTCACGATCATCCCCTCCTTCTCTAGATCCGCGAGCGCCTCCACGATTCTTTCCTGACGCACTCCAATCATCTCCGCCAGCATCAGGTTCGTCATCGGCTGATCAGAAGAGCGAAGCGCTGAATAGAGCTTGCTTTTGAAATACCCTCTGACAACGGCCGAGGCGTCCTTTCCATCGAAATACACAAAGGTTGTATGATTCAGTGCCTTGTCTATGATTGGCACCGCCGAGAACATGTGCCCCTTCGGTCCATTCCGCTGCTTCAAACTCTCCAGTGTTATGATCTCCGTTGGCTCCGGCAGGCCGAGCTTCTTCTTGCTCAGCTTGACATGAAGCACTGCATCCGCCCACCCGTACCAAGCAGAGCTTCCACGCAGCGATGCACGATTGCTCTTGCTGTTCTTGTCCCCCCCTGGCACTTTCGTCTGATGATGAATGATGAGGAACGCGCACTTGTACTCGTCGATCAGTCTGTCGACGGTGCGTCGAAGTGCCTTCGTCTCCTTACTGGAGTTCTCATCTCCCGAGAAGAAACTGTCGAGGGGATCTAACACCACCAGCATTGGTTTGTGCTTCTTGATCAACCCTTCGAGCTCGATGATATCGGTCGCATCGTCGAGGCCGAACGGTTGCTGACATATGTAGAGAGGCATGTCGAAGGGATTGACTCCATGTGCTCTGATGTGCGATAGCAGTCGGTCCCTATTGTCAAAGATAGATCCCTCCGTCGAATTCAGAAAGACCGGTCCATGCTGCAGCACGTCTATCTGTCGCAACAGGCGCCCACCAGATGCAATCGCAACGCATAAGTCAAATGATATTGCAGACTTGTAACTGCCGCCTTCGCCGAACAGGAAGATGCGATTGCACTTCTGCATCATGTCCTTCACGATCCAACGGTTTGGATCTTCCTGCAGTGACAGCAGTTCGCGTGCAGAATATACTTGATGTTTTCTCGCCATAACCCCTCTTTGACTTTCACCCACTTGAGCATACCCCAATCAGTTTTGTCAAGCACGACGTGAAATCCTTATTGATGCTCGACATGTCCGTGGTAGGAATTCGTGCGAGTAGAATTCACACCGGATGCACATGGCTATTTCCTGTTGAGCGTCTGCTGACTTGCACGAAAGCACGTTTTACTTCTTGACTGCCTCCTTGTCGAGCTGATAGGACTGGCAACCGATGCGCCCCATCCCTCCCGACGCTCTCGAGGGTTCAATTGTATCGTGCCCAACAAAGTGGCGGGGGCGATGGAAGCTCGAGCACTGTCCATCGCAGACACAATTCGAGCTGCTGAAGCAGCATCCGGGCGTGGTGCCGGGGCAAAGCAAGAACCCCGAGGATTGCGGCTGGTTCGTGCCGCAATCATTGATCGACTCCGGTCGATATCCCGCCAATCTTGAAGACTTTCCCCCAGAACCAAACAACATCACACCATCTGGCCTTGTACTCAGAGACTATGAAACTCGTGCCGTCACCTTCTGCAGACAGGTTACATTGTATCGCGAAGGCTGCATCGTCGCCGCCGATCCCGGTTTAGGAAAAGAACAGCCAATTAGCACACCTGTGCTGACACCGACTGGTTATAGACCGATTGGAGATATGGCACCTGGTGATCTAGTCATTGGAGCCAGTGGGCGTCCAACCGTGGTGCGAGCTGTTTTCCCACAGGGCGTGAAACCGATTTACGAACTCGTATTCAGCGATGGCGCCACCGCTGCGTGTGGATTAGACCATCTGTGGGCAGTTCAAACGCTGAACGATCGCAAGCGAGGGCACGCCTTTCGCATCATGTCTTTGCGAGCGTTCAAGGATGACCTGACTCGCGGACGCGGTTTGAAACAAAGCTGGTATTTCGTACCGTTGACACAGCCTATAGTGTATTCGGATCGCACGGATGAATTGCCTATCGATCCTTACCTGTTAGGAGTGCTTCTCGGTGATGGCGGCTTCAGAGGGACCGATGTGACTCTGAGCAATCCGGAAAGCGACATTGTGCAACATGTTCGATCGGCGTGCGCCGGGTACGGAATACATCTTGGTCCGGGTTCCGATTCAATTTCGTATAGATTATCTGGAGTATCCGGAAGTCCTAATACCGTCAAACGTGCCATTGAATCCCTTGGTCTGTGGGGCTTGTATTCAGAGGAAAAGTTTGTTCCATCCATGTACCTCTTGGCGAGTCCACAAGCGCGCCTGGAGGTGCTACGTGGGCTAATGGATACCGATGGGACAATCACGCCAGATGGGCACACATTGCAGTTCGGCACGAGTTCGCCACGGCTTTGCGCCGATGCGACGAACCTGATACGTAGCCTAGGAGGCATAGCCCGTGTGAGCGACCGTATACCGCATTTTTCATACCGGGGGGAGTACAGAACGGGACTGCGTGCATATGTGGTATCGATGAGAATGCCATCTGGACTCGTTCCTTTTTCTTCGGAAAAGCATCACGCGAAATGGATTCCAAATAGCAAGTATCAGCCATCCAGGGCAATACGATCAGTGGAACCGCATGGAGAAGAAGAGTGCGTGTGCATTAACGTCTCAGCCCCTGACGGGTTGTATGTGACAGACAACTTTGTAGTGACGCATAATTCTATGATATCATTGCATTCTTTACACCTGGATGGGTATTTGAACAGACCGGGATTGGTCATCGGGCCGAACATCGCCAAGGGTGTTTGGTGCGACAAGGATTCTGATGCCTTCAGGCATTATGGTCTGACCATCCTTCCACTGGAAAAGGTGAAAGGCCTTGACGTTGATGTGTTGAGCAGACATACAACGTTCTTCATTCATCACGAACTGCTCGATGCATGGCAGGGTTGGATATTCGCAAAGTTGTCTCCCACCTGGCTCATTATAGATGAAATACACCTGCTGGCCAATCGAAAAGCACAGCGCTCGAATGCTGGCATGCAGATCACCCTGGCCGCCAGTATTGAACGACGATATGGATTGACTGGCACCCCAATACCAAACGAGCGTCTGGAGTTGTGGCATCAACTAGCCATGGTCCAACCACGACAATGGTCCGCAACCTCGTTTTCCTTTGGTGTTCGCTACTGTAACGGCCACAGGACCGAGGTTGAGGCTGGAGGAGTCGGCGGCCACTGGGTTTTCGACGGTGAATCCAACGACATGGAGCTCAAGGCCAGATTAGCTGGAACATTCCTTCGATTCACCACGGAGGAAGTGCAACATGAGCTTCCGCCGATGGAGCGACATGTTGTTGAAGCGGTATGCCATGATGAGGCCTTGCAAGAGGAGTACTCCTTTGCCCAACGAGACATAGTCAAGTACCTGCGCCATCGCAACAAGAACGTCGAAGAGGAAACTGAGACTATTTCCATCGGTGGTACGACCATCAAGCTGAAGAAGGTCGAACGCAAACCAAAAGCAGTGAGGTTGGTTTGCATCTCCACGCTGATCGGCTTGCTGTCGAAGATGAAACAGGAGCCAGCACTACAGGCTGTGGATGAGATCATGCACCACCACAATAGGTTGGTGGTCTTCACGCTTCGCGTCGCAACGGCGGAGTGGATTTTCAACAGCTTGGCTGACCGACTGGCTGCTGGTCAGACCGTCGGTGGCAAGTGTCCAGATCTATTCGGCCCGGTGCACGGCGAGATGCACATGGACGAGCGGAAGGCATTGGCAGCCAATTTTGCAGAGGCGCAGAGCGGGATCTACATCGCCACGATGGGCTCGGCTGGAACTTCCATCAACTCGTTGTCCACGGCCTCATCCGCGTTGCTGGTCGACCTGCACTGGAACACGGCCATCCTCCGTCAGGCAGAGAAGCGAGTGCATCGTGATGGCTCCAGGGCTTCGCACGTTGACATCTACTACCTCGTGCTACGTGGCACGGTGGACGATCTGTTCATGGAGAAGTTGCGCGAGAAGGCAGAGCGCGCTGTGAGCCTCGCCGAACGTGACACATCAGGCGTGTCGCTGGTGCGAGATCTGTCGCCGGCCAATTCAGGTCCGGTTGACGTTGACCTACTCTGCGAACGCCTGATGGACATGGATTGAGTGTTATGTGTGACATTCGTGGGCCACCTTGAGTTGAAACTGGCGTAGTAGCACTGTAGACAATAGCGTCAATCCAATAACCCAACTGGAGCTGAGCATGTTGCATCTGCAACAGGAGGTATTCTATGGCCATGCAGCCCCAGATCTACAATGACCCAGATTTGCATGTGCCAGGAGAACGTCAGAGTCAGGGAGTGACAGTCTTCCTGTTCGGCGCGGTTGGCACATGGAAGACGACATGGGCTGGTCAGTGGCCAAAACCGATCTTCCTGAGTGTTGGCGTGGAAGGCGGGGACGACGCACTGGCACAACTTCCGGCGCTCTACGGGCTACCGGTCCCGAGAGTGTACAGCATCACTTCACCAAAGATGATGGTGGAGAAGGTGAAACAGATCGCTCGCGACCACCAGGCAATGGATGTCAACACGGTCGTCGTCGATTCGATCACGTATTACGTGGACATGTGGGTTGCAGCGCTGATGAGCGGACGCTATGCAGACCCCAAGATTCGGGAGAAGATCGAGAAGGCAGGTGGAGAAGCCACGAATCTGACGATGCGCGACTGGGGCCTGTTGGCCATGCACATCAGAGATCTGGCGATGATGCTCCACAAGACACCGCTCAACATCATCTGGACGTCACTCGAAAAGGAGATGAAAGAACAAAACGACGAAATGGGTAAAAGCAGAGTGGTAGCAGTAGAACCGTACATCAGGGGCGAGTCGTACATCAAACTGCCAGGCCTGTGCAAGATGATCATCCATGCGTACAAGGAGCTGCGTCCGGATCCGAATGTCCCGGGGCGTATGCTCGCGCATCCGATCTATTACACGTCGCCCAACTATCTGACGAAGATAGTGCGGCACAAGTACGGCAACGCGTTTCCCGAGGGAAGGCTCATCGATCCACAATGGGGCGATGTTCCAACTTTCAGTGCAATCTGGAACAGCATCGGTCGGTTCGTCTATGTCACACAGTGAGCTCCGACCACAACCAGCAGTAAAACAGGAGAGAAGCATGTCCGAAGAGTATCTGCCTATCAATCTGATGAACGTCACGGCGGCATCAAGTGGCTTCGACTATCCGAACGGGAAGTACCTGTTCGAGGTCATCGACTCGGAGGTCAAGACCAACACGGACGGCGAAGGCAAGCGCCTGGTGACAGACAACGTCATCCTCATGGGCCCTGGTGCCGGCAACACGCAGTTCCAGAATCAGAAGATGCCCGGCAGCTACCAGCTGTCAGACAAAGGGGCGCAGTTCTTGAAGCGCTTCTTCCTCGTGTGCGGTATCACCGAGGAGTTCATTCAGGCCAACGGTGGGAATGTCAACAAAGAGTGGTTGAAGAAGCGCCAGTTCGTGGGTACCATCGGTAAGAACAAGGAGGGCTACTGTAACATCAACAACGAGAGGCCGGCCTCGGAATGGAACAAGCTTGAGGTGCCCAGGACCGCCGCACCGACGGCGTCTGGTCCGCCTTCGAGCCTGTTGCAGCCCAACCCGGCAGCACAGATGCCCACACCGATGTCCTACGTGCAGCCACCGATGATGATGCAACCGCCGATGCAGCAGCAACAGATGATGCAGCAGCCGCCGATGCCACAGCAGATGCAGCAGATGCAGCAGCCGCAGTACGCTCAGCAGCAGATGCAGCAGCCGCAGTACGTGCAGCAGCAACCGCAGCCGCAATATGCTCAACCCAGCATGCCAGCGCCGCAGGCCTTGCCGACGCCGCAGATGCCCCCACAGCAGATGGGTGTATTCCCGGCTCCGGTACCTCCTCCGGGTAGCGTTGGACAGAGGTAGACACTCGAAACCAAAGTGGGCGGCTGGGCAAACATGGGGCGCATCAACCCTACCGGTTCAAGCCGCCTGCTTTATCTTCACGGACAGAAAAAATGGCAGACCTAGAAGTGAAATGCAGTGATTGTGAAGAAGTATTCGTCGTGACAGATGGCGAGCAACAGTTCCTCCGTGAGACATTCGGTGAAACGTTCTCGGCACCAAAACGTTGCAAGGCATGTCGGCAAAAACGCAAGGCGGCGAAAGGACAGCCAAGAGAGCAAGTACAGCAAGAACCACCACGGCCGTCAGAGGTGGGTAATACACGGAGAGAAGGAAAAGGGCGCAAGCGGCAGCGTAGGGATGAATAGTGCTCGGAGATGGTGGATATTATCACGGTCTGCTATCACAGCCGGACTGCGAGAATTGCCCCCTGCGTTATGACATAAAAGTAATGCCGGATGGGCCTATTCCAGCTCGTATAGCTTTTGTGGGAGAAGAACCTGGACTGACCGAACTCAGAGAAGGAAGAGGTTTTGTAGGCCAGTCTGGCCAGCTGCTTTGGTACATGGCTTCAGAGGTGGGCATCACTCGTGATATGGTATGGGTTTCCAACGCAGCGATTTGCCAGGCTAGAAAAATAAAGCTGCTCAACAAGGCTGAATTGCCTTTATTGAAAGTCAAGGCTGCGGCTGCTCAGTGCTGTAGAAGACGGTTACTGGAAGAACTGGCAATAGTAAATCCTACAGTGGTTGTGCCACTCGGCAATTGGGCGTTGTGGGCCATATCGGATATCCCCAATGCTCGTATCTACGCATACCGTGGGTCGAGGATGGAAATAAATTTGCGAGAACAGGCGTGGAAAATAGCCATGGGTTTGGCTAGGGCTCCCATGCGACATGTGAAGGAAGAGTAGTGACCTACGTCATTCCTGTGGTTCATCCTGCGGCATTGTTGAGAGGTGGTCATCCCATCTCCGACATCATACGCATGGACTTGGCCAAGGCTCTACGTCTGACAGCAGAGGCTCCACGTCAGCGAGAGAACCTGGTGATAGTGCACCCATCAAATCCGTTGGGTCTGACCCAAGTGGTGCGTATCGCACTGGCCTGGCTTGAACGCTGGCAGGACATGGGTGTCACGACGGCTGTTGATGTTGAGACGTCTTCACTGAACTTCTTCGCCTGTAAGCTCTATTCCATCGCGCTATCCGGAGAGGATGGTTGTGACACAGCAATTGCATTCACTTTGATGGACAAGAGAACATTGCCCTGGGACGCCGAGGTTGCAATGGTGACTGCAACCCGGGCACTGTTGGCGAATCCACGAGTGTCCAAACTCTTTCACAATGCACCATATGACTTTGCCGTGCTGCACCAGAAGAATATGCCTGTCATCGGTCCAATCGAGGACACACAGGCCTACGCGCACCTACGTCAGTGCGACATACCAAAAGACTTGGGTTTCATTGGCCAGACATTCCTGGATGTAGAGCCATGGAAGCTCAACCATGAAGGGAAGAAGCAAGCCTTCACGACTGATGCCATAGAGCTTCTTATCTACAACGCCAAGGATGCACTGAACACGATGAAACTGCGGCGGCCATTGCTTGAATCACTGGCCGGCCGCGGTTGCACACCAGCACTCCTTGAGTTTCAGAATGGCATGGCCCGGCTGGCTGCGCGCATGGAGCTCACAGGATTGCCGATCAACTTCGAGAAGCGTCGGGCGATGGGCAAGAAGCTTCTGGTGAAGCTTGAGGAGCTACGTGGACGCATGTGCTCCTATCTTAGCTGGCCTGATTTCAATCCGATGAACAAGAACCATGCGGTTCGCGCATTGTACGACAGGAAGTACTTAGGACTGATGCCAACTGCATGGACTCCCAAGACTAAGCAACCAAGTACCAAGTATGAACACATCATCGATCACATGGAGAATCCATTTGTAAAGTCATTCATAGACTATGTGGAGAATCATCACGTGCATGCAACACAATATCGAGAAGAACCAGAACACAAAGGAGATCCAAAAGCTGGTGCTTACACTAGAGCCGTACAGTTGGATGGACGACTGCATTATAAATGCAATCCAACTGGGCAAAAAGGCTCTAGAGTCTCAACCGAACCGAATACCCAGAATCAAAGGGTCGCAGACAGAGAGTTCTTCGAGGCCCCTGAAGGCAGAGTTTTTATAGGTAGTGACAAGGCGGCTCTAGAGCTTAGATTGGCCGCATGTATGGCTGGTGTTAGAGAACTACTGGACGAAATGGCAAAACCAGATGGCGACCCGCACAGATTGGCCGCCATTAACATCTACGGAGATGCGTTTCTGGCGAAGACGAAGGAAGAACAGAAGAGGCTGCGCGATGCAGTGAAGACCACTGTCTACGCTTCATTGTATAGAGCGGGTGTCAAGACAGTGCATAAATCAATACGCAAGAAGAAGTTTCTGGATACCGCCCTGCGTGCAGCTCTGACACTGGAGGCTGTAGGACACATTTATCACAGTTTTTTTGGCAAATACGTGGAAATACCGATTTGGCATGATTTCAACTACGAGGTGGCACAACACCAGGGATATGTAGAGACACAGCCATTCGGCAGACGTCGTTATTTTCCAGTGCAGCCACCTCCGTATACTGAAGTGAGTAACTGGATAATTCAAACTGCCGGTTCTGATATAGTTGGATATCAAATGATCCAAATACAGGAAGAGCTAGACCATAGATTTCATGGAGACGCCAGCATTATTCTGCATGGACACGATGCACTCTACATAGAGTGTGCCGAAATGCATGCAGAGACGGTGAAGAAAATAGTGGAGAACATATTCGGCCACTACGTCCTAGATGGACCGGCTGGAAAAGTAGATTTAACAGCTGATTGTAAGGTGGCAAAAAATCTAAAGGAAGCCAAGTGAAAAGCAAGGGAGATAAAATGCCAGGATTAGTTGTACGTGGAGAAGAGGTGCAAGTAGCAGGGTTGAACATCGTCAATTACAAAGATCATCCAGGCCTGTTGTTGAAGATGGGCGAGGACATGCGTCTTCGCAATACACGATGGGTTCGTGGCATCGTGTTACACACGACAAAGGGCGAATGGCCACAGAAAGTATCGGAGGGACTCGGACCTAACACGAATGTTGAAGACAGAATTGCAAGGTTGTGGTCTACGGACCACCGACAGGCTGGAGCGCATCTATCTGTGGACTGGGATGGCTCCATTGGTTGCCACTGCGATCTTCTCCTGCACGCCGCCTACCATGCTGGTGCGGTGAATGAGTACACCATTGGGATCGAAATGTATCAGGGGCCGAAGCCAGAGAATGCGCTCTATGAGAAGCAACTGGATGTCACCGTGAAGCTGGTCAACGAGCTGACGAGGCTGTTCGGCATCCAGCGACAGGTACCGAATCTCCGACTCACGGGCGTGGTACCACGTCTGGCTGCAGGCGGAAAGGACTTCTGTGGAGTCTATGGACACCGCAACGTCACCACAGACAGGGGACGTGGAGATCCAGGAGATCACATCTTCACCCGGCTGCTGGAGGCAGGATACGAGCAATGGGACATCGTCTCCGGGGAAGACTTGGCCATCTGGCGGCAACGACAGGCCGAATTGCTGAAGGTGGCACCAGCGAGTTGTGATGGAATACCTGGACCGCAGACCGTCGACGCACTACGGTTTGTCAACTACACCGACGGCCTTTGGGTGGCCGTCAAGGAGAAGGAGTGAATCTCATGCCAACCGTCGACAAGGCACCAAAAATTGTGAAGGAAGAGTTCCGCTGGCTGCTGGAGCTGAAGGACGGGCAACGCGTTTGGGCTGCTCTGACACCGTCTGGCTTCACCACGGACCACAGTTTCACGGCAGCCGAGCTCGACACGGTAAAGGCACTCGTGTTGGACAAGTTCGCACTGTCCGTCGCCGGCTTCTTGAATGCCATGCGCGAGGCAAAAGCTGTGGTTGAGGCAACTGCAAACAAGACCGAACAGTTCAAGGAGACGTCACATGAGCTGGATGGACAAGAAGGACAGCCTACAGGCTGAGCTGAGAGAGATTGACCCGGGTGTGGTCCTGATGAGCAAGGACGCCCCTTTTTGGCGTATGATGGGCTGGCTGGCGGCTCCTTTCACTGGCCGTGCAGGGTTTCGCAATGATTTTGCAACCTCCATCGGCACTCTTCAGGGCTATCCAACCGCCTGGGGTGAGAACACCGTGCGCAAGGTCGGTGTGCATGAGATCCGGCACACGCGTCAGCAGCGCATCTGTGGTTGGTTCATACCCGTCCTGGGCTGGTTGCCCTGGATAGCCCCCTGGGTTGGTCTTCCCCTCTTTTTTCTCATCTGGGGCCTGTTGCCATTCCCCATCTTCTTCGCTTGGGGACGATACAGATTGGAGCTCGATGCGACAGCAGCCAGCTGGAAGAATGAGTTGCAGCACGGCACATCTGTTGTCTATGTTCAGGCTCGCGTCAAGGGTTGGGCTGGCACCATCAGCTCCAGGGCGTATGGCTGGTCGATACCACGGCGATGGGCAGAATGGGGCGCCGTACGCAAGTTCAACCAGTTGGTCCGACAAATATCAAGTGGGAGTTAGACATGAGTCCATTTCAAGGTTTCATACCGCATAGGGTAGATCTGTTTGATAGGGCAATGAATAGCTTTCACTCCACGCTCACTGCTATTGGCAGTTACAAAAGCGCCATCACCAGCGCCATACAGAATCCTGGCGTGCTGGTTGACGACGCCGTTCTGCAAACTCTGTACGGTGAGTACTTGAAATGCCGTGGTGCACTTCTTATGGCTTTCCAGGGTGACATCCCATTCATGGATCAGCTATTCTCCGAGATCATGGCAGCAATCCAGACTACACAGGATCAAGAACCGCCGAGCGAACCAGTGCATCTTGGCGCCGAACTGTTTCAAGTGAATGATCCCGAAGAGAGAGAAGGAAAGAAAAGCAGGCCAAGCCCGACATCAAGACTGAACTACGACGGGATCAGCAATGCGGATTGCCTGGATGCGTTGCAGACCATTGACGAAACGCTCGATCTGCTTCCAACTTTACCGGATGCAGCTGCAGATTTCGCGGATAGTGTAGAACAGAAACTGACCAGCATGCGCGAAGGCATCATTGGCAAAGGACGGGCCACTGAAAAACAAATAATAGCCATAGAGAACATGCAACGTGGGACACTGAAGTGGACCGAGCACAATGAGTATGATTGAGTGCTATGCCAATTGATCGTTATGACCATTACATAGATCAAATATTGGCCCCGGGAGGCCTACTCGAGCGCTCTATGCAAGGGTATGAGTCCAGGCCTGGTCAGTTGCGTCTGGCGCATGAGATAGATATCGCCATGTGCTTCGGAGAACACATTATCGCAGAAGCTGAATGTGGCATAGGAAAGACTGCTGCTTATGGCGTACCAGCGATTGCACACGCCTGTTGCAACAAAATGCGTTGTGCGATTGTGACGGCGAACATTCAGCTTCAGGAGCAGTTGGTCAAGAAGGACCTTCCATTGCTTCATCGCATACTGCCGTTCAAGTTCGAATTCGCTCTACTCAAAGGACGCAACAACTATGCATGTAGAGACAGGTTCTGGCAGGGCCAGGCTGATGATTCATTTGCCAAGATCAGAATGCATCTCGACGGAAGACAGCAACTGGATGCGGCATTGAAGTGGATGAAAACGACTCTTACCGGGGATAAATCCGAGTTGAGCCCTGAGCCACCGTTCGAGATATGGAGCGCAATATCCACAGACAGCGACGAATGCAAGAGAAATCGTTGCACGTACAAGGACGAATGCTTTGCAAACGCTGCCAGGAACACGGCGCTACGGTCGCACATCATAGTGACCAACTACCACACTTTGTTCTCCTACATGAGACGGGATGACAATCCTCTGATGCTGCCGCATATGGTCCTCGATGAGGCACACGAAGTGGCCAGGATAGCCAGAGATTTTATGGGTTTCAAGTTCACGCAGTACTCCATCGGAAAGGTAACACGATGGCTGCAAGAACTCGGGAAGAGAGGTCTACCGTTGCGTGGTAGTTTGGAAGCAGCGAACACTGCATTCTTCGCGGCAAGTGGCAGAATGTTGGGTCAACTGAAACGAGAGGCTGCCAGGAGAAAGAAAGGTAGCGATTGCCGACTGACTGTGCCCAATTGGACCAAAGATCATCTACCTCTGATGGCCATACTGTCTGAATGCAAACAACTGGCTGCAGATCGCTTCAGCAGTCCTGATGCTGACCCGGCTTCCAGAATAGATGCCGAGCAGGCATTCAACAAGATTTCAGAAATACTGAAACAGCTGCACGGAGGCGTGGAACTGAATGACAATAACTCTGTATACTGGCTCGAGGAGACAGGCAAGCGCAAGAATGTTGCACTACAGGCCAAGCTGATAGACGTCAGTGCAATCCTACACGAGAGACTATTCAGGGCTACGCGGTCGATAACGCTTTCGTCAGCCACTCTCAGCGTTGACAAATCGTTCTCCTTCATCCAGCGAGAGCTCGGTGTGCCAGAGAATGCCAAGCAGTGCATCGTCACAAGTCCTTTCAATTTATACGAGCAGTCTCTGTTCGTCGTGCCGCCAGACTCTCCTTTGCCGCAAGATGAACGTCGATTTCAACAGGCCACGGCTGATGCTATAGAGCATGTCGCAACGGCTTGCGGAGGTCGCACACTTGGCCTTTTCACTTCCAACAAGAATCTGAGAGCTGTACGCGATCTACTGATCGCCAGGAATCTGCCTTACAGACTACTGGCACAGGACGGAGAGCTATCCCGAGCGGAGCTCTATCAGATCTTCAAGAGTGATGAGTCATCCATCTTGCTTGGTGTTGCCTCGTTCTGGACCGGCGTGGATGTACCGGGCGAAGCGCTCGTTGGCCTGGTGATCGATAAGCTACCATTCCCCAACCTCAACGATCCTTTCATCGATGCACTGGAAGAGAAGTGGAAGAAGGCAGCATTCAATCGTTACAGTCTGCCACACACCATTATCACATTGAAACAAGGCATTGGTCGATTGATCAGACGCAAGGACGACTACGGCGTGGTTGTACTGGTTGACAGTCGTGTGCTGCAGAAGAGATACGGCGTAATAGTGACACGCTCTCTTCCACCAATGCGTAGCACACCGCACATGACTGACATCGTTCCATTCATTGAGAAGCACAGAGCAGCGCGAGCGGCGCGGAGTGCGTAAGAAGTTGGCTGACGCTGCACAGAGAGCCAATTCCTGGCTACTGGCCTACAAAGACCTGGTGCTGGGCCTGGATTTGCCTTGGGCTGAACCGAATTGGACCACCAGCGACTTCGGAGAAGTGGTTCTGGAATGGTGGTTCGACACACGGAAGGCCACGCTTTACGTTTCTGGAAAGTCAATCGAGTATCTCTGCTCGGACGACAGCTGGATGGACGATGGAGCGGTTCGAGATATGTTGCACATGCTCGACATCTGGCGCTGGCTTCTTGGCGCACGTTGCAAACGTCTACCGGCCATGACAGCACTGGACAAGTTCGAAGAGCTCGGAACCAACTGGGGCGGTTATACCACCCCCCGTGCGGCTTTACTTGCAGCAGCACGAGACGTCCTGCGAACATCAACGGGTGCCTTCACCCCAGATCCTGAGGTCACTCTGGAAGTCGACGGTGACATACAACTGATCTGGAAGAATGGCGCACGTGAGTTAGGAGTACGCATTACGGACGAGCTTCTCGTGCTCTTCTGGAAGGCGACCGGCCTCATCTCCGAAAACGGTACTTTGCCGAGGGATGCCAGCAAGGAGATCAAAGAGCTCCTCGACTGGCTACTCGATGGATGAATCAGATGACAACACCTGGGCACTACAAGAAGAAACACCGCTGTCTCTGCAGGTACTGCAACGAAGAGTTCTTTGCCTGCTCGCCAAAAGCGGTGAAGTGCGAGAAGGAGCGATGCCATTCGGAAGCCAAGCGCCTAGAACGCAAGCGCAAGCGTGCGCAATTGACCATCACAGCACAAACAGCGGAGGAGCAAGAGTGACAGTCTGGTTGACCGAGGCAGATCGCCAAGCCTACATGAAAGCCCTTGATACAACCGTGGCGGATCTCGACATCGTGGACTACCTCAAGATACTCAACGGTATCGATGGCGTATGCACTGTCTCATCGTGTCTAGGCTGGCATGCCAATGGAGAAGGACGTGTCAACTTCGACGTGGGCTTTGTCATCCTGCATCTGTCCGAGCAGAAGGGCAGACTTCTCGAGCGAGCAGCAGACGATCTATCTAGCTTCTGTGAGGGTCTCGCCATGGGCATGGAAAAGGAGTGGCTCTACAGCCCACACAACAGACCTGAGGCCCCTTGCATCGAGTGCCAGCCGGTCGAATGCCGAGGCAAGTGCCAACCGGTTGTCTGGCACACGGTCAAGTTCAGCGGCCGCGTCTGCCTGGGATGCCTCAGGGCTCTGTGCAATCTGCTGATGGGAATGTCGGCCTGACGCTTTTTTCTTGACAGACTCCTTCTTGTTGGCATAAAATACGGGTGGTTGGGTGGGTAAGAGGTTTGTATGGGTATGCTTTTTATTGGTATATCAATCACTTGCGAGTAGACAACACAGGCACCAGAGCGAACTACGGCACGGTCGAACCCGTCTATTCTGTCTGGTGCACCTCGTGGACATCGAGCCAAGACAACTCCACGACGTGGTGCAGCATCTCGAATGAGTTGACGACCGATGTGACGAACACGACGTTCGCCATGGCCTGGGAGTCCTACACATCTACGTGTTTCTGTGCTGGCAAACTACAACCGGATGAACGTGAGAAGCGCGCTCAGGCACGACAGCAAGCTCCAGCACCATTGCTTCATTGCTGGCTTGAGACATTGCCGGCACGAAGGCATCGTATTCGCGACGAGAGGGCGCCGAACAGATGGGGGCGACAGCTGAAGTACGGAACGGCGAATGGACTACGGCCTGTTCCGATGCTGTGCTAAGCTGCTCTCTTAGATCGCTGTACGTGTGAATCAAGGAGTTCGTCATGAAACATGAACCGAGTCGTGTAAAATCCTGTCCCGATTGCGACGGTGAAAATGAAGACTGCCCGACCTGCGAAGGCTGCGGAGAGGTCTACTACTTCACGGCCGATGAGCTTGTAGAGATAGACACCCGTCTGAAAGCTTTCGAGGGCGGCAGGCTCACTGGGGAGCAGAGCAAGCGATTCGTCTCGTTTGCATTGAAAGCAATCGCGTTGCGCCCAACGCCTACTTCCTGGTAGGAATCCTTCGATCGAACGACTCGACCGTGCGCCCGTAGAGCTGCAGCAGCTGGGTGTACAGGATGTCGAAGTCGGCCTTGTACTCTTCAATCTGGGTGAGATCGAGCGGAGCGTTGTTCCTCAGGGGCAACATGAAGCGGTCGAGCCCGTCTTTTATCTCTGACCAATCAACCAGCAACTCCTCTGTTCGCATGTTATCAATTTCTCCTGTTGATTCCTCTTCCTGCCCCCCATACAAACTGCCTCCCGCCCAACCCGACATTCAGTTTATCCTGACATTATGCTACAAGTCAACACTAATCCTATGTATTGATCCGATCTGTCCTAAGTTATTGTTTCAACTAGCCAATGACGGACATACGGGCGGAGATGCCTTCTCCTGAATGCCACCCATCGTCTTCCTCGGCAACCTCGCTGTAGCGAAGCACGCGAATCGCATATGCAAAAGCGTCACCGAGGTCCTTGTCTCCACTGGCAGTGAAGGACAGCAGCTGACTGATGAGATCTCCACGTCGTGCGACGTCAGGGTTGCTGCGAGGGTCGAGGTTCGGATTGAAGAAGATGAGCTTGGACTCGAAGGCCGGCAGGGTGGCCATGAGTCGGAGCTCTTTGCTTTGATTGCCTGGGCGCACGGGGAAAATGGGCAATGGCACCTCTGATCGTTCCATCAAGTACTCACGCAGTGCGCGTTGGTAACCTGTTTCCTCGATGGCAATCATGTCCGGACGCCAACGGCGTGCCTCGGCGATGATGGCCTGTCCCTGTTCGGTGAATCCGAGCTTGTTGTGCCAGGCGTCGGCGATGAAGGAGAAGTTACGCTCGCGGTCGTGCAACACGGTGACACAGGCGAAGTAGGATGATTGACGCTTGTCGGTGATGGCCAAGTCGTAGGCCTGAACGCAGTACAGTCGGCGTGGGTCTCCCAGGAGATCTGCATCATAGAATTGAATGTGCTCCGACTTAACAATGGCCATGGAGGCAGAGATCGCCTTGCAGCGATACGCCCTATCGTACTCCATGGGCCCCACTTCTCTACGCAGACTCATTAGAGCTTGCCGATGCCATCGACCGGGCCATAGTGGAAGATATGGGTCTTCGTCGGTGCCTACAGCATAGATGTAGGACTTCCATTCAGGATTGACTCTCAATGATGCGATAACATCTTCGGAGTGATGAGGTGTGCCTATCGATATAGCTACACCATCCTCTTCCAGCATAGGCAATACTTCAGCGTAAACTTTCTTCTTGATTGATTCTCTAAATTGAGGATAGACTAGTGCTGTTCTGAAGTCAGAAATATCGTCGAGTAGAACCATATCTGCCCTACCGCCTTCGACCGAACTCATGATGCCGGAGGCTTCGAGTGAGGGATCCTTCGATTGTACACTACGTGAAATTTGTATGGAGCTCTTGTGCCAAATCCCTTTATGGGCTGGAATGAGGTCTGGGAATACAAGTCTGACTAGTTTGTTTGTCTTTATCATGTCTGATATTAGAGACAGCCTCTCGCGTGCCTTTTCATCTGACTGAGTGAATAGCTTGATTCTTATGTTAGGATTTGTTCCCAGTTTCCAGATTAGAAATGCGAGTGCGACCGAGGTTTTGGCGTGCGATTTGGCTGCCTCGATTTGCACACGTCTATACTTCTGGAAATGTGCCAACCATTCACGATGGAATGGTTCCAGTTTGATACGCTTGCCTTGCGTGGTGCGCCAGATGAATTCCATGAAGGCTGCAGGGTCTTTCCGAGCGGCCAAGATCTGTGTCTTCAACCTGGCCGCCGAGGCCAGCATCATTCTGGCTCGGGCTGCCTCCTTCTGCTCGCCTTCCGGCATCGGGTGTTTCTTGCCACCGGGCATAGGAACTAGACTCCTTTTTCCGTAGCAACCATGGCTTAGACTCCTGCTGCCAGTTCGAGCTCGTCCTCGTCTATATCCTCCAGCTCATCCATTGTTTCCTCTGGAGAGAACGCGCCATCCGATGGAAATCCGATGTCCGATTGCTCAAAGCCTGCTTCGGATGGTATGGAGTCGACGAGTGTTGAATTCACATCAATCACACCACTGGATATGGCCTCAATCACAGCATCTGTCAGGTCGCTCTCCAAGTCACTCTTGGCATCTGTTGGCTCTGAAACTTCTGCATCTGCCAGTGCGTGGTCTTCTGCAACACTGGTGCCCACGGCCTCCACGACACGGCGTCGTTGGTCGAGGATGCGATCTGGGAGCTCACCCGAGCCAGCCATTGCTTCCAGCTCTTCATTGCTGCAGCGCTCGAGCAAGATACCGATCTCGATACCGAGGATGTTCTCGGGCCGACCCATCTGCATTTGTTCAATCTTCATGGCCTTCTCGACAACGGTGGTGGAACTTTCCAGTGACCTGATGATCTGGTAGATGAGCTTCGGAGAAATTTCTGGCATCTCGAAGTCGTCGGCTTCTAGCTTCTCGATGACCTTGGCCGCATACATCTGAGACATCTTCGCCGACTGCAGCGCGGACTTCATCGAGATCCGTGCTGCCATGGCCTCCTCCGCTGCCTGACGGGCCGCCTCGCCCTTCGTAACCGCTGCCTCCTCCCAGGAGTCACGGAAGACGGCCATCTCCTTGTGCACGGTCGAGCCAGTCACCATGAGCTCGATGAAGGGAGGCAAGCTCTGGTTCGGCCAGCCAAGCATCACCGCACGCCTGGCAATACGCTTTCCAACGCCTCCTGCAGCCATCACCGTTGCAATCGTGGGGCGTTCTCGATAGGCCGCAAGCATCTTGTCCCATGTGGCACGATCCACGCCGTAGTTGCGCAGATTCACCATGACAGCTTTCACGGTCGTGGCACTCTTGGCACGCTTCACGGTCGTGACGCTCTTGGCACGCTTCACGCTCATCTCAAGCTCTCCATGTTTTTCCGATAGTAGCAGGCATATGTGCCACTTACAAGCACACTTTGGCACTTTGTGACATCACTGACACGGTTTTGCTTGCAAAGCTAAAAGTTCGATGGTAGTAGAAATAAGGAACACCTGATGACAAGGAGCAACATCCAGTGTCACCAGTGGACATGAGCTTGGTCAAATCGACGCCGAGATCGAAGCAGAAGCATCACAGGTCCGGGACGAAGCGTGCTCGGCTCCAGTCTCGACTGACCCAGACCATGCGCGTGCGTGGGTACATGATGGTGTGCGAGGTAGCAGAAAAGATTGGAATTCATCACATAACAGTCTACCGATGGATCCACGATGGTAAGATCAAAGCCAAGGATTTCTCAGGGGCCTACTACGTCGACTGGTTGTCTGTCATGGACTACCTCGGCGACGTGGCCGAGATTCTGGGTTTACACCCAGACGAACCTACAAGAGACATCGAGGCCGGCAATGTTGAAGGATGAGATGCAATCGAAGTTGGCCAGAGTATTTCGTGCTATATACGCACTGCTGCTGGGAGCGATCGGACTTGTCTTCATCGTGATTTTCTTGACTGCGCTCATCTGGCCTCTGGCCTTGTACGTTACAGAGCAGCACATCGGCTTCCTTCGACTGTCCGCTGTCGTTCTCGTCGCTCTGATCCTGCAGTTGCCAACCCTTGCAGTTCTCAGTGCGAAGAAGAAAGGCCAACCGTTATGACCTATCGCTACGAGCTCCCCGCTGTCGAGCGTATACTCGAACGAATCAGGGCGCTGTCTGTTCCGGACCTGCTCAAGTTCATCGTCGATGCCTGTTGCTCGATTGTTCCTTCCACCGAGGCAGCGAATGCACAGGACATCTGGGCTGAGTGGAAGGAACGCTCGCTATGGGAAAAGCAGGCGGTGCTCTTCGGCCTGACGCTGGACATGGCCAGGATCGTCAGCGGTTGCGCCAAGACTCTTGCTGAGCAGGCGAGAGTTGAAGAGACTCTCTGATGCCTGATGAGTTGCTTGAGTATCTGAGTGCCATCGTCTCGGATCGACGCAATGGACAGGACGTGCAGCGTCTCGCCGCCCGTCTGCTGGCCAGCTGGCGAGCGGGCCTTGTTCTGCCTCCGAGCAGTCTGAGAGAGCTGCGTCGAATACTGGAGCGTCCTGTCCCCTGTTCCAGACTGCAGAGCGATGGCTCGTGCCTCTGGCTGCGCAAATACGCTAACGTCGAGGGTCTCCCACTGCCAGAGGCTGGCAAACGCGCCTTTTGCCATCGTCAGCTCAACGGTACAGAAGCTCAGCGCTACGACCAGTGCAACGGTTTCAGCAAGCGACTCGCCTCGAAGGAATAGACACCATCCATCATCGGCCTGGCGAATCGGTGTCGATTTTTCTTGACAGTTCACTCCGGCATAATGTAAAATATGGGTGGTTTGGGTGGGTTAAGGTTTGTATGCATATGCTTTTCTACTGAAGAACCCGCAATTATTGGATATTTGCATGGACAAGAATCCACCGAAGAGAGTCACCTGTGCGCACTGCCGCAGGCGCAGGCGTGCGAAGTTCATGGAATGGCACGAAACGATATCGGTGTGGCAGTGCAGAGACTTCTGCGAGTGCGACGATCACCGTGGGGCCGAGCGGCCCCTACAATTTGGCGGGCTCGACGGATTCGGCGGACTTGGCAGGCTCAGTGGGTTCGGTTGGATCAAAGGTTTCAACTGACGGCTTGACTGCTTCCGTTTTGCTGGAATCAGGTTCTGCCTTGGCCAGCACTGCCGGGTATTCCCCGGTCTTGGCTTTCACCTTCTCGATGACCTTTTTGTGCAGCTCCAGGAGCTCCATCGGGTCGTCGGGCAGCGTGACGCCTGCGACTACCTCCAGGCGCTTCTTGAACACCGTGTAGGCGAACAGCGAGAGCAGGCCGCAGACCACGCCGAGGATGAGCCTTCCGGCGATGTGCTGGTTCGAGTCGGTCAACCAGTTCGGGATGAAGCTGGCCAGTGCGCCAAGCACAGGGTTCAGCGGCGTGAGCACGAAGGCCTTGAACCAGCTCTTGTCCATGAGCCTGCCGAGCGGTGAGAACCTGACCCCCATGGCTTTCAGAGTCGTCACGGCTGCCATGATGGCCAAACACGTGGCGAGGAACTGCCAGCGCAGGAAGACGTCTGTCAGGTCGATGACTTGTTGTTTCATGTTTATGCTCCTAGTCCTACTTTCTGGAACATCACGTGGTGCGCTGCTTCATTCATGGGCCAACCGCACTTGTCCAGAACATGATGACTGACCTCATGTCGGAATATGGACTTGACGTACCCAGGGTCGTTGGGCAGCATACCCACGGCGAACATGGACCCCCAGCTGTAGCCTCTCACCGTGCGGCCTAACGTGCCCAATCTCTCCTGATCCAGGAAGAGCCCTGTTAGTCCGGATATAGATTTCGTCACTTCCGCCATTGATGGCACTACCGGCCTGTCATCTCTGATGAGTGACACAGAGATCCAGAAGCTGATCAATTCTTCTGTCCATTGCTCAATCGTGGCCTTTCCCTGCTTGTTGTTCAATTTGCCTAGCACGATTGAGATATTGTGCTTGGTGATGAAGTCTATCTTGGTTGCCTTGCATCTGATCCAATACCATGCTGGTATGCCCAACAGGAACACAGCACCCGTGGCTGCTGAAACCCATCTGCCCGGTCCGCTAGCCGTGATGGCAGCAATCAGGCACAGTGTGAAAGCACCTGCACAGATGCCTATTGGTGCTAGCAAGTCCAGTGGTTGGAAGAGTTTTCTGCTGTATGGCATGAGTTGTATCTCCTGTTCAGCTACCAACAGAATAAAGCTCCACTCCTCGAGCTCAATGACGACGGCACTGCAAGGGCCAATCGAGGAGTGGAGCAATCACGGTTGTGTTACTCTGAAGAAGTCAAAGCTGGCCCCAACTTCAATCCCAGCTCCGCCGTTTGTATTTGCATGCCAAAATAGACCAAATCTGGAGGGAGTGTATCCGATGGTGTGCGCACCGCGCTTAAGCCAGACTATTCCATCAGAACTGCAACTAAAAACTAGTTTAGGTGTTGCACTGACATACTGCATTTTCAGATACGTAACATTGTCGTAGCACGGTGTCAGTAGTTGATCATATGTTTGTGCTCCACCAACAAGATAGTGCAGCTCAGTTGTGCGATATTGCCCAGGACTAGCATGACCTGTCTTCCAGTCATCCAAGTTGCTGTTTGTTCCGTCATCGACGAACATGCCAAAAAAGTTGTAATCTGAAATGACTTGAACAGTGACTTTTGTCGTAATGGTCCAATCTCCGCCCGGAACAGATTGGGAGATACAGTGCCAGTCATTGGCTTGATCGCGTGGACTAGAGTCTTGGATAATGCGTGCCCAGATTTTGCCATAGGCAAGACCCCATTCCTCTGAGTATATGCCACTCGTAGCACTGGGCTGTCCGGCCCTGATCCAGGTCCACTTGGCATCGAGGCTCTTACCATTACTACTGAACTCATCATCCTTAGCATTGGCTGTCACTGGTGAGTCATCTGGACTGTTTGGAAGCCCAGCAACGGCAGTCAAATTGAAACCGATACGCTGATCGTGTACAGGACAAACAGCGGTGCCAACTACCGATGTACCATTGGTGTCATACGTCTTAAAGTAGCCCTTGAGAGTATACGTTTTGGCCGTCAGGACGACCGAGGAAAGTAGTGTGTGATCACCCACGATGGAAGAGTCGACGCGCACCGCCCAGTGATTGTCTGTGTCGCCACCAATAGTAAGTTCACCTGATAGACCTTCATCCACTACAAACTTCACACGCGCTCCACCTGCACCTCTTCGCCCCCAGAATATTCCACAGAATTCTACGTCGTATGTTCCAGCAATTGGTACCACAAGACTAGACGAGCCTGACGCAGGAAAGAATTGAACGTATCCCGCTCCAGAATCGATGGTCGTGGCTGGTTGAGCCGCCGTGACATACACACTGGCACCCCCACCACCTCCACCTCCGCCACCGGCTGGAGTTGCCCATGCTCCGGAGCCGTCTAGGAAGTGAGTAGTGATTCCATCCAACTTAGGAAGCAGGCCATGACGGCTGACGGAAGCATTAAGATCTGTATTATCGTCCGGAGTAGCAAGGTCATCCAGCTTGGTGTTGCCGACGAGGACAGTGTTTGCACTGGAGCCATAGGCCACCTCCTCCCAGGCATTGTTGGCGGCATTACGCTTCAGGAAGCCATTGACGGAGTTCGATGGAAGTGGATCGTCGTTAAGGCCAACTACAGTGGGTGCAGTAGCTGTGCCTCCCAGGTCATTGGTGAGTTGCACTATGCCCGGCACGGTGCCAGATGCAAATGAGACCCACGAATCTAAATGGCTGAAAGCATCTGCCACTGGTATGGCACCGGGGCCTGGTGTGCCCGTGGCAACTAGGTCATCGCCTCCAGGCAAGTGTGACGAAGCATGATGCAGCGGCCATCGATCGTCGGACAGCCGTCCATCATTGCCAACGCAAGCGTTAGTCCCTCCAGTGCCATATGTAGTCAAGCCCTTGACAGAGGCACCGGCATCGGAAATCCATGCATCCAGTTTGCCCGAGCCATCAGCCTTTGCAATGGCGTTCGCCGCAGGTGTGGCTGTGGAAACCTCGTCATCCCCCAAGTGTTTGTGTGTGTCCTTGTGATGCAACGGCCAGCGATCATCATCCAGTCTGGGATCGTTGCCAGCACAGACGGTGTTGGCCTGCTCTCCACTGGCGTATCCGACTTCCTCCCAGGCGTTGTTGCTCACGTTGCGCTTGAGGAAGCCGCTTCCGATATGCGTCGGCAATGGATCATTGCTGAGCCCGACGACTGTCGGCTCGAGAGCGGTACCAGACAGATCATTCGTCAGACGAAGCTTGCCCTTGACCGTCGCCGTGGCATCAGAGACCCACTCATCGAGCTTGGCGTATGGATCTGCCTTGGGGATTGCATTGGCCGTTGGCGTGACGGTGGAAACCTCGTCTGTGCCAAGATGCTGATGCGTGAAGTTGTGCTCAAGAGGAAAGCGATCATTGTAGAGTCGATAATTGTCACCAGAGCAGAGCTCGCCAGGGTCGCTGCCGAATACTGGGGCGAGCTGCATCTGCTCGTTGGCACCCGGATTTAAAGTGGTCTTCGATAACCCAGTAGCGACCACGAGCTTGTCGTTCAGCACAGAGGCTGCGGTGTCGGCCGTGGTTATCTTGACGGTTGCACCACTGGACACGTCCTGCAGTCTTGGATCGTTACCTTCGCAAACGGTGCCAGCTGCAGTTCCGTATTGAAGTGCGAGTTGCAGCTTTGCGTCACCGGTCGGGGTGACAACTGTCTTCAGTACACCACCGGTGACTTCTACCTTGCTGTTGAGCTCGGCAGGCGTTGTGTCAGTGCTCACTACACGGACGACGCCGAAGTTTCCGCCGGCCAGTCTGGGATCGTTTCCGGCACAGATTGTTCCAGCTGCACTGCCAAAGACAAGCGAGAGCTGCAGCTTCTCATCTCCACCTGGAGTCAAGACCTCCTTCTCCATACCAGTGGTGACAAGAACCTTCTCATCTAAAGTAGATGGAGTGGTGTCCTCCGTGGTAACCTGCACACCGCCGAACCTGGAATCATTACCAGCGCAGACCGTTCCAGTCGTGGTGCCAAAGGCCAGCGATAGTTGCAGTTTTTCGTTGCCGCCAGGACTCAAGGTAGTCTTGGTCATACCAGTAGTGACCAACAACTTCTCGTTGAGTGTTCCGGTGTCGTCATCACTTGAAGTGACAAGGACCTCCCCAGCTACTTCTCCGATGGCAGTGAGCAGACCGTCCATGACACCGGGGACAACATAGGCTTGCCCGGTGTCCTGTGTCTCATTCTCAACTTCTATGCGATAACCAGGTGTACCGATGGCTGCACGAAGCTGTGCATCACCGGAGGTGTCGGCGTAGTTCTCCAGCGCGGTCTTGATCTTCTCTTTGGTACTCATGTTTACTTATGCTTAGCGCCTGGTGGCTTGCGCCAGACGGTTGTTTGGCCTTTGTGCTCCAGAGGTTTATGCGGTGGATGGGCGCAATATGCTACAAGTCTGCCATCCACGGTGAAGCTTAAAGACCTGACAGGCGGAAATTCGCTGTGCTGTTTCAATACTTCCATGGCGTGCTTGCGAATCTCTTCATGACTCACGCCAACGGCTAACAATGTCAGATTCTGCTTCACCTGCTTGCCATCCGGACCATCGACATGGACTTCTATCTGCATTGTTTTCATGTTGGAGTCCTATGGCGACACCAGTTGTGCCGTGGCGCAGGAGCTGATTGACACCTTGTGAATACCCAAAACTGGACCACTGTTAACAGAAGATATAGTAATGAATGGCTGCACAGTGGCAGCAGCAGGAAAGCTCGATGTGGCGTCACGAGTGGCTTGACCCACCAGAGCACCATTGCCTCGCACGTCGTAGAAGAACTTGTTTCTGGCCAGCATAACTACTCTGCAGACATACAAGGTGTCGAGCACTGGACTATCACTGTTCAGTATATCTCTGGTCCACAGTCCACCGTCTTCCCAATACTCACCAACTATTTCCTTGTTGCCGACACCGGTTAGAGTTAACATCAATCTGCGCTGAGGTTCACCAACATGCGTTTTGAATCCGAATTGAACCAATGCGTGATCGTTGAAAGAGCCCAAAGAATGATTGCAGTAGAACGAGAACATGAAAGCTGGCAAATCACTGGCCAACATGTTTGCCGCTGTTGCCATATTCAAGTACTTATCGCCAGTCATCATGTCGACGGCTGTGACTTCCGTGTGGTTATACCCGCTGTTGGAATATAGAGAAAACGGGGCCGTGCGCGTTTCTACATAGAACGGGCGGCATACAACATTTATTTCTGCATTGCTGAGCGGAGACGCACTACTACACAACCAGTCACTCTCGTAAACTCCGCGTGGATTGGAAACAAGTCCGAAAGAGTCTGTGCAGCATCCATTTTGGCCCGTCGAGATGCCTGACTCGTAGCGTTGATACCTGTCCAAATGCAGCCTGCGTACACTGCTATGATTGACATACGTTGGGTCCAATATCAGGATGTCTGTATCTGTAGCTGGTTCCACCGTCGTTCCGTAGAGTCTTGGAATATTTCCATACGCCGTGGCGACCAGTGCACCACCTGTGATGACATCGGAGAATGTGGCTGTCGTGCCTTTGATTGTACCGGTGAAGATGTCTTGCCAGTGCATGGTATCTGATCCGAGATCATACGTGTCATGCGTGATTGGGATCAGATTGGATTTCACCGATTCACCAACTGTCAGATCTCCTGTGAGCGTGGCATCGTGACAATTTACTGCTACAGCAGCTACACTAACATAGGCATCTACAGTCTGCGCAGTTATACCATTTATGTTGAGAACGTTGGCAAATAGTGTGTCCCAGCGCAATGAGGGTGAGCCAATGCTGTATGCGACGTTTGCATTTGGAACTAAATCAGACTTTACATAACGACCCACCGTTAGATCGTTGGTTAGGATGGCACTAGCACCCTTAAGATCTGTGGTGGCCTCGACATATGTACCAGCCGTTATACTACCGGTGGTGCTGATACTGGTAGCATTGATGTCCGTGACATGCACACTACCAACGAAGATTTCGCGCCAGACCCTGCCGGATGCACCGAGGTCGAAGGTGGCTGTTTCCAATGGCACCAAGTGGCTGTTGACCCCCATGTCCACACCTGTGCCAACAGTGAGGGCGTCTGCTTCCACCAAACCAGCGTCCACATATGGAGTTTCAACACTGGCTGATTCAACAACTCCAGATACGATAACTGTTGCACCGCGGAATGCCGAGGCGAATACGAAGTCCCAGCGAGCCGCATCGGCTCCCAGATCATAGGTGTTACCCACGGTGGGCACCAGGTTGGATTTGACACCGCCCTTCACTGTAATGTCACGCAGTAGCGCATCCCATGAAAGACTCGCTGTACCGAATGCGGTGCCATTGACAGCTGGCGACAACACTCCGGCAATGCTGTTGTCGCCGCCACGAAAGACACGGCCGTTGACAGCATTCATGATGGCAGTGAGCTGCGCCTGCAGCGTGGTGGATGTGAAGGAGAGAGGAGCGGCTTGCGTCGGCGTCTGCAGTGTACCGGTCTGGGCAATGGAGCCAATGCAACTCGTTCCGCCGACCGTGGTCTTCTTGGATAAGTCCGCCACGATGCCATCAAGACCGGCCTTGACGGTTGTTGCTCCGCCAACATTCCCACCATGGCCATCGGCCCATACCGCTGTACTAGGATAGAGAATGTTCACGGCGGTGTGTTGATCGCTACCACCGGAAGCATGAGCGTTGTACATCGTAAGGAGGTCTTCGATTGCCTCACGGGTGGTTAATGCAACAATGGTCTTGTGGGGGGTGGCGGAGCAGGTGACACGGAAGAAGACTTCTTTTCGGTCTTGATCGTGACCGATGTAGACAGAGGAGCCCGTTACATTCTTGATTTGCACATCGGTGATAAGCAGTTTACCGTCTTCACGGACTGGCTTGTCGGCAACAAGTAGAGATCCAATTGTCTTCTCGATGCCCATGGATACGTAGAAATGGAATGACTCGGCTCGACTGAAGTAGACCAGGTTGTCGTAGCCATCGTAGCGTTGATCTGAGAGCAGGCGATCGTAGACAGCGAAGATGGTAACCCAGCGCTCCTTGCCAACGGCAGGTTTCGTATCTACACCGCCCGTGGGCACTCCACCCTGGCCAATGGCTGTAGTGCCGGTGCTCGTCGGTGTCACGGTGAGACTTGCACCCGTGCACACACGATGTCCACTGTCATCATAGGCTGCGCCATCGGTGATGGAAATATTCAAGCCTGTCGTATGCGTAGCATCCCAGCCCCAGAAGATGCCTCCATACTCGGCTTCATTCGCTGGGTCTCGGCATAGGCCCGTGTCGAACATCATTTGCCAGTCGGATGTTTCTAGCGCACCGAATGAATTGTCGAGTTCATTCTCTAGCACTAAATGTTCGTAATACCAATCCCAGCGATTCGACATGTGTTTTACCTATACTTGTCTGAAGCCAATGAAATGCGTGTGTGCTGGACGCATGAAATCGACGATCTGGGTGATGACACCCTTTTCATCATTGGTGAGCGTGGCAGAATGTTCGATCCAGAACGAGTAGCGCACGAATGAGAGTGATGGGCCAAGATATGTGTTGCGCCCGAGGTAGCTCTTGCCGAGTTTCCAGATGTGCGATGGGATTTCCCATGGTACGACGTCGACTGTTTTGCCAGTGAAGAAGGCCACGGCATTCTCGATGCCGATGTCAGTTCCACGCTGCTTGTACATTGGCACCAGCAACGGAATCAAGTCGCGCTTCTTCTGCGTGGTGAGTCCGCCAACGAACTTCAGCTGGTTGCCGAGGTGTTCAAGGAGAACGTCGACGACGGCATCTGGCGTAGCCACCGGGTCGAGGATTGAACCGAACCGGTCGACATCGGCCAGCATCACCTGAGTCACTTCGTTGAGACAGCGGATGAAGCGCTCCAGATCGCGCGAAGCGTCCTCGTCGCGGTTCATCTGCGGGATCATCTCCCACAGGTCAAATTCACGCCCGGGAACGGATGCAGGCTGCCACGAGGTGAATGGGAACGTGGAGCCGATCTCATTGCCGGCCGAGTCCTGCACCTGCACGATCTCCAGTAGGTAGTCGGCATTCGGCGTCAGGTCGTCGATGAAGTTGATGACGGCGAAGCGAGTGATGCGCTCATAGTATGGAATCGTCAGCGGGTCAGCCTCGGACACAGTCTTGACGATTGGAGAGTAGATCGGCAGGAGCGCTGGTGCAGCTGGGAAGACGGGAACAAGACGATAGGGGCTGACAACCAAGGTTGGAGCAGTCTCGGTTAGCATGTCAGCTGGGGTCTCATCGACGAGCGAACCGTCGACCCGGACCAGTGAGGCAGACAGACGCTCCAAGATCTGGAAGTTGCCATTGTTCACGGCGTTGCGGGCACCGTGCGAACCGATGAACAGGCTGACCTCGTCACTGACGAAGTTGGCCACTGGGGCCTCAATCACGTTGTACTTGTAGGTTCCACCACCCATGGCATAGCGTGCATAGTATGCTATCCTGCCAGAGACGTCTCTGGCATACAGGACAGAGTACGGACTCGAGCTGTCCTGTAGCATGTCCTCCGAGAACTCGAGGCGGAGCTTTCGTGGAGACCAGGAGATGATCTCTTCCAGATGTGGCTGGAGCCAGTCTTCAACGACGAACTCGTGCTTGGCCTCCGTCGTATAGCCACCAGTCCGGTTGGCCTGAATGCGTACCTGGATCCGGTTCTCTGAGATGAAGTCTGTCGCATGGGAGAGTGCGACGCTCCACACGTCGGGCGTCGAAGCACCCGGTGAGCAAGTCTTCGCCTGTGAGACAGACCAGCCAGTGGCCAGGAAGACCGTGCTGCCGTCGTTGCCCTGGTAGACGAGCTCGGAGTTGCCATTCAGCCACGCCCAGACGTTTAAGTCGGTGAAACCCGGAGTCGCGGCTGCACTGAAGACAGAGAAAGAGATGACTTCATCCTTCCTGGCTTCATAGAAAGTGGACTCAGCGACGTAGGGAGTGGTGAGATCGGTGTCTATAATCGGAAATCCGAGGTTCGCTGTGTCGGTCACAATTCTGATGCTGCTGCCAACTGGACGACACAGCTTGTCGGCGATCGGGTTCACCGGCATGAGTCGTACATGCTCGCTGTCGAGTGTACGACCGGCGAAGAGGTATGGGATGGCACGTGAGTTGATTTGTGCGGCGAGCTTGACAGCCGTGATCACTGGATCTGGAAACTCTGCCTCGGTGAATGTGATCGTGTGAGTGCTGGCTGCCGCGTACACGCCGCCATTCCAACCGCCCATGAAGTCATGGCCGGACTCATCCTGCCACGGTTCCTGGGAAAGCACGACGTCGGTCGTGCTGAGGATGGATTCGATGACGTAGTCGAAATTGTTGATGCCATCCGTCGCTGCTGCAACACGAATGATGCGCCCGACATCGATTGCAGTAAAGGCTCCATTTACAAGATGAATGGTTCTGGAGACTCGTGTAATCGTGTCACTGGCCGTACCAGTGACCAACCGAACAGGAACCTTGCCGAGCTCCACAATCAGTGTGTCGCCCTCGTGAATGGTGAATGGCTGCGCCGTGGATTCCACTCCGCCCGGCACTGGTGGAGCGGGGAACCTGTTGCCGACATAGGGCTCTGGTTCTCCTGTACCCTCGAGAGGCAGCTCGACCCTATCCACATAGAATGCGCCGAGTGGGCAGCGAATCGTGCCCACGTCGGCCATTGTGACGAAACTGTAACTTTCGTCATATGTGAAGTTTCGGTCCTGGTCTTCCATGGTCACGCCAAGGAGGACTGGCGTGAAGTCCGGAAAGAGTGCTGACGGGGCAGGTGGAGTTATGGTGTACTTGTAGCCCTGATACAGCTGGTCGGTCTGCTTGGCAACGGTCCAGCCGTTCTGCTGTGTGCCACCAGAGTAGACAATAACCCATGCACTGGAGCCGTACTTCACCCGGATGACCGTCTTCAGGTCTGCTACACCACGCGCTGGCGTCGGAGTCGCCGTGAACTCGTTGGCTGCAACCAGCTTGACATGTGCCTCGCGCTTGGCAATCCGATCGGCAACATATAAAGTGATTGGCGAATCGGTGCGTACATTCGTCTGGCCATCTTCTGGCGTTGTGCGTACGAGATCGATGAACGGTTCGCTGAGTTGTGCAGGGGCAACGGATGAAGAAATATCAAACGAGTCCAGGCCAAGAAGCCACAATGGCGTCGGCACGCTTGGCTGCTGCTGATCGAACTCGGACTGGAGCAGATTGGTGATCACCTCATCGGTACGAAATAAGATCGACTCCACTGCACCAGGGGAATACTGCTCCAACCACGTGGCAGCATAGACCTCCAGCTGTTGATCGCTGAGCGCCCACTCCATCAGCATGTCAACGGTTTCGTCTGCACGGTAGAAGATCGATTGCTCGTCATCCGGAGTGCAAACCATCAACCACGACGATGCGTCCGACGCTTGCCACGTGTCGAGTTCTGCAATACCGTAGTCTGTAGCTGTCATCGTCTATTGCTGTCGCAATCTACTGCTGATGCTATTCTAATGCTGTGGCGTTATTCCTGGCCACGGCCAACAGATACCATGCCTGAAGTGAAAATAGTCCAACAGGTCGGTCCCTGGTGAATTGAATGCTGTCCTGACATTGGTCCCGGTGTGCAGACAGATGTCCGGTTCTGCCAGTCTGCCAAGAAGTTCATATCTGCCATCCACGTTGTCATAGTCTGTGATGACCACAAATCCCTTGAATACATCAAACCTATCAGGGCCGCCTGCACTCAACCTGGCATTCTTCTCCCGACTCGTCCAGTTTGGGAATGAGTTGGCACATCCACTGTAGGTGGCGTCCACCATGTACAGTGGATAGAACGCTGCACGCTTGCTGTCCCGCATCGTGCCGTAGCCCATGTAATTTACATCGGCGTTTCTCCAGCATGAGCCGTTACCTCCAGCGCCAGCATAATAATAGGCAGTGGACGTCGTGCCAAACACTGCAAGCTGCTCATCGGTTGAATGCCCGATGTCATACGGTGTGACTTCGGTGACGAGAACGGCGTTGTGTATTGCTGTGGTTGTGGAGTTGTGCATGAGAATGGAAACACTAGTTCCATCCGAACTAGCTGCACAGTAGAACCAAGCTGTGGCGGCGGTCGCAGAACCAATGTATCGTGTGGGATGCCAGTTGCCGCCCATCGATACATAGACATCGATTCGAGGATTCGTGGCGGTCCCGTAAAGAAGTTTCAATTGCCAGGCCTTTACACTTGGACTGGCGATCGTGAAGTAGTCACTGACAGCTGGAAGTTGATAAGTAGCTGCCAACAATTTCCAGGTGAGTCCGGTCTCTACATGTGGATATTCTAGAGTAGCAGAACGAAAGTCGATGGTCACAGTGTTGGCGTCGACGTAGGCCGTGATCTTGTACCAGCCTGCATTCAACGCATCGGTTGATTGTACTAAGATCCATTTACCCACGTCACCGACCACAAAAGAGGCAGCTGTGCTATCGATGAAATTCTTGTCGGTGGCGCTCAGCTGGCCATTCGACCCGGTCTTCTCCACCATGTCCCACAGGGCTGCCACATCCACCGCTGTGAATCCTATGCAGTGGCGCAGGAACAGATAGATGGCCTTCATGGCAAATGGAACACCGGTGGTCCCACCACCAGTCGTTTGCAACTCTCTGATCCACAGCATCGACATGTGACTAACTCCGTCAGTACCAGATTCGGGCTGGGCCAACCCCTGGCCACGGGATCATGAAACCATTCTGCAGGACCAAGAAGTCCTTATTCGTTTGCCATGTGACAGGAAAGAAACGCTTCTGCCTGCGCTGGCTTAAGACGTTCCAGTCAACGTTCCAGCCATGTTCCGTAACGCTCTCAAAACCACACGGAATTGTCCAATGTCCTTTCACTCTACCATATAATTGATACTGACCTTCGACATTGTCGAAGTCGTGTATAAAGTATGTGCCATACCGCACTCCCAGTCTGTCTCCGTTGCGATGATTTACCTGCGCCCCACGTGGAAATCTAGTGTACTCTAATGTATTAGTGCATCCACCGATAGATAACTCAATCGGATAGATGTACTTCTGCGCATTGGCGGCCATGTTCCATATGCGTCCGAAACCCCAAAGATCATGTGTCCGTGTTTGCCTGGTGAGACCAAGCCCCCAGGAAGTGGTGACATTGCCATTCAATGCGGTTAGCTCCAGTGTATCATGTCCAGTTTCCACTGGATCAATTCTTCCTACACTGATCATATTGGTGGCCGAAGCATAATTGTTGCCGCCGTATTCCAACTGTGTGGCGAGCAAATTCAACCACTCTCCGTCATAATCACCTTCTACCGAGTACAAATTTGATTCATTACTTCCACAAAGCAAAGCTGGTGTTTCTGCCGCACCGAGTATTTTACCATTGGCCCAAACCCCGTCAACACACACCTGTGCCGTTAGCGCAGCACCTGAGATGGTTAATCGGATTGCCCAACCGGTTGCATGTCTGGACTGCAACGAAATGACATCTCCGTTAGTGGATGGCACCTGATAGTCATCACTTAGCAACCACCATGTAACCGCTGAACTGGCCGTGGGGTACTCAGTTGGACCACTGGCGAAGTCTATAGTAATATTGCTTGTATCCACATACCCAGTTATCCTATAGGCTCCACCATTCTGTGGATTAGTGTCATCCCGAATGAAAATCCATGATTCCACATCAGTCGATGCAAATACGTCACCGGATGTTCTGGTGAAGTTGAAACCAGTGCCGGTGACATCACCGACTCCAGTCTTTTGATAAGACACAAAACTTTTCCCACCAGCCACTGTCTCAGACTGAAGTGTGTAGCCCATCACTCGGTTGATGAAAAACGGAATGACTTTTTTCCAAAAAGTGCTGGTCCAGTATTTGTAATTGTAAGCGCTGCCTGGTATCTCGCGTAGCCATCTGCTGCCCATCTGATACTCCTTCTAACAACTTGACGGAAATGCGCGTTGATACCAGTTTTGTGCACCGTTCCACTTGAAGGCCACGCCGAACTGTGGATGCAACCATTCTTTATTGGCACCAAATGCAGACATGCTCCTATTTCCGGGACTGCAACACCACACATACTTGAACTTACCACGGAGCTCCATGTGCCCAGTGGTTCTACTCTCTAGAATGAGTGGGGCCCGCCATACCTTTTTGCTGTGCATAGATATGGCGCGTCTTGCTGACTTAGACCAATTAGTATCAGCTTGCGGAGAGCAGTGAAAGTAATTGAGATAATATGCCACGGTGGTAGTATCGTCATACGACAATCCACGAGCGGTGTAGCCAAGGGAATCTTGACCGGTACCATAGCCAATCCAAGATCGATTTGCTTGTCCACTCTTCAGCGCTACGAAAACAACAGGTCGTGGATCAACTTTTGGCTGATAAGAATTCAATTCGCCCACATGATGCCATGAACAGTAGTGCACCTTCAGGTATGGATAGCTCTCCCATCCTCTTGGAAACTCATCATATTCATGCACCGCATAGATATTGAAGTGGTCTACATCAGCTTCAGCAAACAGTGTCTCCATGTTTATTACTGTACCAGCTTGATTGTACCACGAAGGCTCGAATATGGACGATGTATACTTGCTGTCGTTCCACGTGTGCGTGCCAGAATTCCAAGAAGCAAATGGGCTTAATATCATTTCTGGGAATGGTGGTTCGGCAGTACCATGCACTTTCATCCACAGATGAAAGTCATAAGAAATGTTCCAACTGAGCGCTGATGTCTCATCTGCTCCATCATTATTGACGTATGTAATCTGTGTTGGCCCGCCGCAGGCCGTGATCACAAAAGTGCCATTGTTGTCTGTATTCGTACAGCCTGATAGCGTAATGCTTTTACCAACATCAGTGGCTTGAAAATTGGCTGCGGCGTCAGTCAGTGTTGCGTTGAAGCCAGTCATGGCAATGGAATCGCCAGTGCCGGCTCCAACATTCAAACCGGCGCCAGTATACCCTTTACCACCAAGAATGATTGTGTCATCCTCTGCTGGTACGTAATCAGCATGCACCTTCCACAGCGACCAGTGTAGATTCGCATGGCCATCGGGCATGCAATCAGAGTGCGGGCCAGAGTACTTATGTAGTTGCAACGTGTACGTCGTTCCAGCGTTTCCGATGTACGCTTGTATCTTGTAGATGCCATCTCGTGCTTGATATGGAGCAGTGAAGTTCGTAATTGTCAGATACGACCCAACATCTGTAGAGGAGAACACGTAACCCGGAGACGGCAACTCGATGGTGTTGAAGCTTGTGGTTTCACCAGTGAGACCAGTGGCTGCATAATTGTCCCATTTAGTACCAATCGCCTTATCAACTACAGACCACCCGGCTACTTTCAGGAATTCTACCAGCCAGCGTCCTGCAACTCTGCTTCCCCATAGACCGGTGGAGCCCATACCGTCCCATTGAAAACCGTTTTGGTACCGCTGCGCCATTGTTCACACCCCCCGTGTAGTGCGGATGCATCGTCCGATCTCTAACGAACCAAGCATTCCACCGATCTTTTCCATTATTCCCAAGTGCGGGCTGGGCCAACACCTGGCCATGGAATCATGAAGCCATTCTGCAGGACCAAGAAGTCCTTGTTCGTCTGCCAGGTGCAAGGGAAGAAACGCTTTTGCGGACGTTGGTCTAGATTCCAGTTGTAGTTCCCTGAACAACTTTCAAAAATCGGCAATGTCCAGTGTCCCTTCACCCGACCGTATAACTGATATCGCCCTGCAATGTTGTTTTGATCCATGATGAAATAAGTGCCATAGCGCACTTCTAGTTTGTCACCCAATCGTCTATTCACCTGTGCAGTGCGAGGAAAGCGTTGCCACTCGATAGTATTGCCTAGACCACCGATTGACAACTCTACCGGGAATATATATTTCTCTGCATTGGCTGCAACATTCCAGACTCGTCCGAGACCCCAAGTATCGTTGTACCCTGCTGCCACTTGTGAAAGTCTAGAGCCGCAATAGCTGTCCGGGCCATATCCGCCATTCAACGCAGTCAATTCCAATGTATCGTGACCGGTTTCCACTGGATCTATTCTGGCCACACTGACCATGTCAGAGCGCATCCAGTTTGCATCCTGCCAGCCACTTTGTTCAACTTTTGTCACGATTAGATTGAGCCACTCGCCATCATAGTCGCCTTCGACACTGATCACGGTGGAATCATAAGGTCCATAGTGCATGGCTGTTGGAGCCGAGCTTGCACCCAGTATTTTGCCGTCAGCCCAGTTGCCATCGACACAGACTCGTGCCCAGAAATAACGCATCCCACTTGAATTGTTGATCGTGAGGCGAATAGCCCATCCGGTTGAATGTCTAGATTGTAAATCGACGGTGTCATTACTTGTTACTGGTACTTGATAACTCTGACTTGTGAGCCACCAGTTCACACTGGCACTGGCCGTTGGAAACTCAGTTGGTCCTCCGGCAAAGTCTATGATCACATTGTTTGGATCTACGTATCCAACTATTTGATATGCACCGCCATTCCTTGGGTTTGCATCATCACGAATGAATAGCCATGAGTTGACATCCGTTGATGCAAATACGTCACCGGATGTTCGAGAGAAATTGAATCCAGTACCAGTCACATCGCCAACGCCTGTCTTCTGATGAGATACAAAACTATTTCCGCCGGTCACCGTTTCCGATTGAAAAGTGTAGCCCATCACACGATATAGGAATAGAACAACGGCCTTGCACCAGAATCTATCAGACCATGCCCTCGAACCGGTTGCACTTGCTGGTATTTCACGCAGCCATCTACTACTCATTTGTTACTCCTTTTTTCAACCAACCGTCCAGAATGCGCGCTGATACCAGTTTTGTGCACCATTCCACTTGAAGGCCACGCCGAACTGTGGATGCAGCCATTCTTTACTCGATCCGAAAGTGGACATACTCCTATTTCCGGGACTGCAACACCATACATACTTGAACTTACCACGGAGCTCCATGTGCCCAGTGGTTCTACTCTCTAGAATAAGTGGAGCCCGCCATACCTTTTTGCTGTACGTGGATACTGATCGTCTGGCGTAGATAGTCCAGTTTGTGTTAGCTGCAGTGGAACAGTGAAAATAGTTCAGGTAGTAGGCGAGTGTGGTGGTCGCATCATAGGACAATCCTCGAGCGGTGTATCCCGCAGAATTTTGTCCAGAGCCGTAACCGACTTGCGCCCTGTCAAAGTTGTTACCGCGCAGTGTTGCAATGACAACCGGTCGTGGGTCAAATACAGGATGGTATGTCGTTGTCTCACCGACGTGCCACCAACCAGTGTACTGGCAACATGAAGAGTTTCGAGGGACTATGTCATACTCATGCACGGAATATATGTTGAAATGGTCGACATCGGCCTCAGCAAATAGTGTTATCATATTACTGTTGACCCAGTTCGGATCTGTGAGGACCGCTGTATATCTGGAATCATTCCATGCATGCGTGCCGGCATTCCAGGAGGCAAATGGACTCAGAATCAATTCTGGAAGACCAGAATTGGTCACCGTGCGCGACTTCATGTGTAGATGGAAGTCGTATGAGATGTTCCAGCTGAATGCCGACGTTTCATTCACTCCATCGACGTTGACGTATGTAACCTGTGTTGGACCACCACGAGCTGTTATGACGAAAGTGCCATCGTTGTCAGGATCAGAACAATTGGCAAGCGTGATGCTCTTGCCGATATCGGTGGTTTGGAAATTGGCGGTTGCGTCGGTCAGGGTTGCATCAGTGCCGGACATGGCAATGGAATCCCCGGTGCCAGCACCGACGTTGAGACCAGCTCCAGTGTAGCCTTTGCCGCCAAGCACGATCACATCATTGTCTGCCGGCATGTAGTTGGCATGAACCTTCCACAACGACCAATGTAGATCTGCGTGACCATCCGGAACACAATCGGAATGTGGTCCTGAGTATTTATGCAATTGCAACGTGTACGTCGTTCCAACGTTTCCAACGTACGCCTGTATCATGTAGATGCCATCTCGTGCCTGATATGGAGCAGCGAAACCCGTGATGGTTAGATAAGATCCAGCGTCTGCAGAGGAGAATGCATAGCCAGGGGACGGCAACTCGATGGTATTGAAATTGATGGTTTCACCGGTCAGGCCGGTGGCGATGTAGTTGTCCCATCTGGTGCCTACGGCCTTGTCAACTACAGACCAGCCTGCCACCTTCAAGAACTCCACCAGCCAGCGACACATGACCTTTCCACCCAGCAAGCCGTAGGAGCTCAACATGCCATCCCACTGAAGACCATTCTGGAATCGTTGGGCCATCTAGCTACTCCTCGAAAGCGGCATAGATTCGCTGTTTGGCTCCATCTGATCCGACTACAGCATCGCCAAAGCATTCCGCATTGGTGAATCTGACCTGTACGGGTGCACCGTTGTTCTTGCTCACAGTGAGATCTACACCACCCTCCGTGTCATCACCATAAGGCGCCAAGATCTGCCATTCATAGCTGACATTTTCCACAAACCAGCGAACTGGCATCCAGTAGTTGATTAGTTCTCTGAACTTGATCTCTCTCTCAGTCATTGACTACCTCTCGTATCTGATCTGGCTGCCATGCCAGGGCATGGTGAGACCGCCGATCACATGTACATACTCGCCATTGGCGCCGAACACGTTCAGTCTTGGATTGTCTCGTCCGGTAATCCAGGTTCTACGCAAGGCACCACGTAATTCCATGTGTCCGGTCGTCTTGCTCTCACAGACAGCGTCAAGCAGATAGTTGTCCTTGTTGTACATCGAGAATTGCCTGCGCCATTCAGCCATCCAGTGCAGATCAGCAGCGGGGCTGCAGTGCATGAATGTCATGTTGCCGGCAACAGTTGTCAGATCGTCGTAACCCAACCAGTACCCCCGTCCATTGAGATTGGAACTAGCACCGGTGCCAATTAACGTGACAGCATCCCCACCTGGCGTGGTGCTACCAGCATTTGAGCCTTCCCACAGGATGCACGGCTTGGGGTCTTCGGCTGTATGGTACGTGTTGATCTCACCGATGTAGAGAAAGTGGTAAGAATAGTAATCGTCTTCAGGACGAATGAAAATCACAGCTCGGTCTTTGTCGGCTGCAGCCCACACCCGGCAGTTGTCGACGTTGATCAGGCTGTTGCTCCAGTTGTCAATACCCAGGGCGGTGGTGCGCTTCGCATCACTCCAGCCAGTGCTTACAACCCAGCTGGCGAATGGACTCATGATGAGTTCGGGGAAGTAGCTATTGGAAGACCGCACCTTGATGTGTGTGTGAAAACTGTAGCCCGAAGGCCCACCACTCGTCGTGCCGGTACCCTTGACGACAGCGATGTCATTGGCTACCGGGCAATATGTGTTGGTCGGTCGCCACAGTCGCCATGTAAGTCCGGTTGCTCCAGGCAGAATCCCACGATGGTGCACACTATCCCAGATGTCCAGTTTCACCGTTGTTGCAGAGACAACCTGATTGATACGATAGATTCCATTCCACTCTGCCTTGGAGAATCCCGTGATGGTCAAGTACGCACCAACATCCGAAGAGGAGAACACGGCGGATACAGACTTGAACAACCACTTCTGGTAGGTGGTCTCAGTTGGGTCCTCGGCGCCATCAGTTCCAGAAGAAACAACATTGGACCAAGCTGTACCGACATAGGCGTCATGCAGTGTCCAGCCACAAATCTGTGTCAGCCATTCCACGAGCCAACGCGCAAATGTCCGGCCGCACTGCGAAGCAGTGGGAGCGGTGAGCAGCAGGCCATTGGCGTACTTGTCAGCCATCGATCAGCTCCCTTCGAAACGCAACAGCTCCATCTTGAAACCAATGCGGTGCGTACCACTCAACTTGGAGACATTTACCGCTATGTCATTGGTCATCGACGTCCGTCCCTTCACTGGAATGTAAGAGAAGTAGGACGTGTTGTCCACAGTGACATGACATTTCCATCGAGCACCAAGAACCTTGGCGGTGAACCCTGAACCTTCGCCTGTCACACCGTTGTGCAATAGGGCAACGTTTGGCGCGCCGGTGACCTCCTGTACGCTATCGATGCGATTTCCACCATTATTCACCTCGTGCATTGCACCAGAGATCAACACCGGTAGCCCCCAGTCATCGACGGTGAAGAAGTCGGTGGAGGTCTTCATCCCAGACAGGTCATCCGCACCGTATGCAACGCGCGGACTATACACTCCATCGCTCGCAGCGGCAAGCATGAAGTTGCTTGGCCCTTCATCATTGTTTGGTGAAGGAGAGACAGTGATGTTCTTCACATCGAAGCAACCGGTGATGAAGCGTCGGCCATTATTGTTCGACAATGAATGACTGATCTGCAAAATCTTGCCAACGTCGGCCGATGAGAATGCACCATTCTCCAGATGAACAGTGGCTGTCGACTTGGTCATGTAGTCCAATGCGTTGCCGGTCACCTCTCGAACAAGGGGTCCATTTGGAAACTGGAACGTGTTGCACATCGTTCCGCCAACAACCTGGAGTCTTGCTGTCGAACCGGATGAACTGGCCTCGAGCTGCAGTTGCTGTTGCGCCTCTGGTCCGACAGCGCTGGCCGTGGCGTTGGTCAACTTCGGATTCATCAGACTGACAAGCTCCGGCGCGGTGTACAGGCCAGATTCTGCTGGAGAGAAGGTGACAGTGATGGTTGATCCGCCATCAACCTTGTACTTCAGGTTGTCACCGGTGTCCTCGATACGATAGATGTCTATCGCCTCGGCGACGAGCTTCGGGTGGCCATTGAATAGTAGACCACCACGCTGCAGCAGTGGAGACCCGGTGATCACACGAGGGTCAGGCATGCCATCTGGTTGCAAGAAACCAGCTGACGGGCGAATCATGTACACGCCGGTCAGATTCATGTTCTGATAGACCTCGACGTAGTCCTCCTCATGTAACAGATGCACCTCTGGTTGCTCACTGCCAAGAATGAACGAGTACAACTCATCCTGTGGAGTATACTCTGTAGGCAGCAATCGCCCTTCATAGAGCTGGTACTTGTACACGAATGGACTAAGTTCGATCATTGGCCTTACATCTGCCTGCTCATCTCGAACATGTCAACGAATCCACGGGACTGCGCAAGGCTCGACTGGAAGAACCAGCCACCATAGCCACCGGCAAGTGGATCTGTGCTGGATTCGACACCGAGTGCATCGTCGACGTAGTCGTCCATGCCCGGTATGGCCTGCCAGTTGGGACTGGTGCATGGATTGATAGACAGGTCATTCTTGAAGCACTTCAAGATCACGTCACCGTTGGGATTGACGATCGAGTCCAATCGCAAGTGCACCCATGTGTTCACCAGGAATGTCTCGGACGACAACTTCAGACAAGTCTGTGAGTTCGTCGGATCGAGTCCAGCGATGGGCGCGGCCTTAGCCAGGATGATGGATGACGGGTCGTCGTTCGATAGGCCGAGCAGGTAGCCTTTGTAGCTTTCCGAAGTGCTCGTCAGGTTGATGAACAGTCCAACAGAGTAGCCCAGCACGCTACCAGCTGAAGGTCCACGCTTCATCACGCATCTGACAGAACCTCCAGTGGCATTGTCCGAGTCATCGCGCAGTGGGGCGAACTTCGTCAGGTTGTAATACAACCCAGTGGCCATAGCGCCATCGGACACCGAGTTGAATCCAAACGTGAAGTGCCCACCGCCATTCGGCACTGTCTGTCCGGTTGTCGCACCACGCTTGATGCTGGCCGCTGCTGCGCCAAAGATGCCAAAATCACTCTCAGCCATCGAAGGATCTCCTGTTATGTCAGGGTCAGCACCCAGTCTGATTCAAAAGTTTCCACATGCCCGCCATCACCATACAGAGAGACAGAGCCACTCTGTACGATACTGGCTGTGATACTTGTGATAGCACGCAAGCCGCCCCACTTGGCGGTGAATGCATATTTTGGATCTACTGGATCCGATGTAAGGCCGAACGTGTCGATTACGGTGTTGATTGCTTCGCCACCGGCAAGGAAGACATACAGCGTCCTGGCTGTGGCATTCTCGTCCAAGAAGTTCACAGTGAGACAGCATGGATCTGGACCAATGGCTGCTGTCACCTTCATGCTTAGGTTTGGGGAGAACTGCGGTGGCACCAACAGCACTCCGTAAACACCGGATCCGGGATTCAGAGTCCAGGTGGCAAAACTGTACGTGTGCGAGTAGAGTCCGGCCGGGAACAACTGCCTGTCGGGCGGATCTTGGTCTGACTTGAATCGCCACTCAGTGCCACTCCAGTACTTGGCCAGACCGATCTCGCAGCTCTTCCACCCTGATTCGAATGTGTCGGCGATGCCGAAGAACGTCCTATTCGTCCGAAAGACGAATTCTCCAATAGCTGGATCCCAGAACTCTAGGACGAATCTCTCGTTTGGCCAGGAACTGCTAGAACCTGGCAAGAACCAGCCACGCTCGAATGTCTCTCCGCCATCAAGACCGACCTCGACCTGAATGTCAGACAGGTCGCTGAGCAGTTGGATGTGACCACCGGGCCATGAAGGAGCCGTGGTGTCCATCTCGACTACGTTATCCTGGCACTCCTGACGAGCCGGAGGGGGCGACAGAGGCGGCCTGGTCACCGGGTAGATGTCCGGGATAGCCCAGCCGGTTTCGAACCCCTCGTAGGTCAACGTGCCGATCACCATTGAGTCCAAGTTCGCCGGAGTGAACTCGTTCAACGCGTCGCCGTTGTCCTTGCCATAGGCCATCAGTAGACGATGTGCGTTGAATTTGGCCTTCATCGAGTTGATCAAGGTCACCATCTGTGTTTCAGTGGTGACCACGATAGCAGATGGACGATTCGGCACGTCCTCCTTGCGATGCACGCCTGGCCATTCGGAGAAGTGGCCCCTGTCACGCTTGACCTCAGTGCTGCTCCTGTCGGTGCCAGCTGGATCCCAAAGTATGGAACGGAGAGCGTTGGCTGCTATGATGGCCTCTGGCAGATTTGTTGGCTCGCTCAGAGTGATGATGTTGATCACATCCGGTGTCAGGTGAATGTGCTTGTTCGCATCGGCAGGATCCGTGAGCATCACGCGATGGTGATCATACATGTCCGCGATGTCTAAAATCAGCGCCACTTGGCTTGGCAGGTTGCCCACGGACGCATCCGGTGCGGTGACAATGTTCACTGTGTCCTGGGCGAAGTGTGTGTAGTATGGCAACCGCCAGCCATCTTCGTATTCTTCCCATGGATCCCAGGTCTCCACACCGAGCGGGCCGGTGACGACGTTGAAGCAGCCGATTGCCTCCTCGGCGCTGTGGACGCCAACAGACCAGTCCTGCGCCATGCCTTGCATGGTGCCTGGTGTTTCAAAAGAAGGGTTGGCCATCATTCTTCTCTATGGAAAGATCTGCGAGTCGGTGTCAGCGTCGTATATCTCTGGGTTGCCGACTAGTCTCGGAAATTGTACTGGAGTCAATGTGAGCGATTGTCTTCGCTGATTCAACAACAACCCGGATTGCCCCTCGTCTACCTTGCGCACGCCGTTGGTGTCACGGATGACATTGAATACATCGCTCCAGATGAGTTCGGGCAAAGGTACATCAGTCCTGGCAAGGCCAGACCAATATGTGCCCTGCCAGCTGGCGTACTGCATCATCAACTTTGCGCCAAAGTCGATGTCTGGATTGTCCAGACCGGTTGCAAGCTGGACGGCGAAGAAGTCCTCCAGGCTGGCATAAATGGCTGCACCGACAATGGTTGGTGAGAATCCCCGGCGAATGTAAACACGTGTCTTGACACTCACATCGAGGAAGTCCGCGCTGATCACCTCGAAAGTGAATGTCACCGTCGGTGGCTTGTTGTTCATGATCTCGTTGTAGACTTGTGTGAGCAATGTACTAGATGGAGGAGCGGGTTTGATTCGCCCCGAGGCGAGCTTGACCCCCTGGGCAACAATGCGGAGCTGTCCCGTATTCTCCGGAATGCCCACGTACTCGTTGCTCGTAGCCATCAACGCTCTGGCCACACCACGTACGGATCTGGCCGTCGTCTCGAAGTCGTCTCGAGCCACACAACGCTTCAGTAGGCGCAATGAGGCCGGCGCTTGCACTCTAGCCTCATCAACGCTGATTCTGTCAGCTCCGCCAGCAGTGGGTGCTTCATTAGCGACGGCGAGACTGGCCAGAGTTCCATCATCAAAGGCTAACGAGTCAGACATGATCGACAATTTACCGGTTTCGACGTTTCCCCTTGTTCCACCACCAACCTTGTATCCAATCTTAATCTCGCCCTGCGGTGTTGCACCTACAGATCCGTTGCCAAAACTGATATGACAGCGATCAAGTTGGTCCACCAGTGCAAGGAATACTCTGTCAGAGGAAGAATACCCCAGCAATGAATCCACCTTTGTGTAGTCACCATTAGCTGCTGTAACACCGTACAGCAGTTCTGAGTTGTCCCACTCCGCAGAATTCAGACTATCATCCAAGTATGGATAATACATCAGGACAAATTCCTGGTTTGGTTCACCGGTGGAGAAGATGGACTCTTCCCGTCTCTCCGATTGCTCCACTGCCACTTCAACATATGAGCCACCAGCTGATATCGTTTTGCGCTCTATCGTTTGAAACAGAACAGGATCCTCAGGATCTGTTGTTTGCAGTCGTGTACCACGAGGAATTACTAGTTGGCTGACAGGATTGATCTCCCCAACAATGAATTTTGCCGTGCCGGAGCCGGCAGCAGCGGTTGGTAGAGTGTATCCTATCAACTGTCCCAGGTGAATGAGCGAGATGCGTTGTGTGGCAATCGGTATAAAACACTCCCCGGCTTGACTGTCTTGGTAGAAGTGCAAAATGTCTCCAACATGACACATCAGTTCCATGAGTATGTTGCCAAAGTTGGAAGTATTGAAGTCTGTCCAGTCTGTGAACACGGAGCGTATCAGGCCCTGCAAGCGCATGCGTAGACTGGAGAAGTCGCGATCGGTGAAGTCTATCGAACTCGGTATGCTGGCGGTCACAGTGCAACCTCCTGTGAGACAGGACCGATAAGAACGTTATTGGCTTCCGATGCAGCGTCGGTGACGACCACCCAAGATATCTTACAAACTATTTTGTTACGCAGTGAATAATCTGCAAACGGATCGGATGAGTCAATAGATGTTTCCACTCCAAGCACAGTGATGCGTTGGTCCCAGGTTTGCAGAGCTTCTGTGATCTGACTGGCTATAGTTCCAGCAAGAGCCTGTACTGCATTTTTGTTTCTGAATGACTCTAGATCCACACCGAATTCTGGACGCCATGGTAGTTCACCGAATTTAGTGCCAATTATCTGTGATATGCTAGAACGAACAAGCGCCTCACCCTCGGCCGAAGCGAAGTCGCTACTAGCTACACGACGGAATGGATGCACCAAACCGTTTCCTAACGTGTTGTGCCTGAACTCTGTACTTTGCCGCATTCTCAGTTTCTCACTACGAACTCAACCAATGCCTGTGCACTGTACGGTAAGCCGAGTATCATGCTGCCAAATTGCTCTATCGTACACAAAATTGTTCGCATTGTGCGCAGCGCTGTCACCACTGGAGCCAACTGAACGAAACCGGTTATTGCCGAGCCACCGAATGAACCCGTAGCATCGTCGAATGAGGACTTCCATTCGTCTATTTTTTCACTTGCACCCGGCACCAGTGCGGCGATCAGGTCCAGCAAAGTGAATATCAGTCCAAGTAGTTTACCCAGCAAGGTTAGCACTTGCATGAAGGCCGTCATCTGCTGTTGCAGATTGTCCCTGGCGCACTCCGCTATGCTGAGCAGTTCAGTGTCGTTATTATGCTGCGCTTCCAGCAACGCATTCTTGATCCGAGAAGTTTCGTCATCGATGATTCTTACAATGCTCAATAGGTCTTCAACAAGTAGCCTAATGAGCTTTACCATGTCTAGTATCAGTTTTATGTATGGAAAAGGAGGCATAAGCTGTATTAAAGCGGAGAGCGCCTTAAAAAGTTTCTCGAAGCACTTCAACAATGGTCCAGGGCTCATAGTCATAATACTCTTTGGTATTGCTGTAATGCATGCAATGATGGCCTGTATCATGTCCAGCAGTTTGATGACACCCATGATTGGAGACAGCACTGGCGTAGAGCTATTCAAGAACCTGAGCAACATGGTGGAGGGTCTGGGCAACTTCTCTACCGAGTCGCACAGGTATTGCATTTCTCCCAATCCGGGCAACGTGAGTTTCAAGAACTCCGGTGGAGGGGGTAATTTCAAACAAATGACGGTTGCCATGTTCTTATGACTCAGTAGTAGCCCAAACCGTTTCTCTGGACTGAGTTTCCCAACATTATGCCACTCGGAACCTCCAACAACGAGATCTCCATCTTCATTTCCATTGGCGTCCCGTTGTACGTGAATCTTTCGTATTCAGTATTCAATGACTCCAGTACGCCAGTGAAATGCAACTCAGCTCTGGGCCACTCCATGCTCAGCAACCGTGGAGCCTTTCCCAGACTGCTGGGAACCAGATGGGCTTCAAACCAGTTTCTCCACTGTAGCAATGTTCTGGGATCCGGAATATTGTTCTGCTTGGTCGGATCAGCATTTGCTCGCATGAAAAGTATGTGATAAGAGAACCACAACTCCATGGAGATCTTTCTGCTACCAGTACGCACATACTGCGCAACCTCATGCGACAAACCAATAACTTGTCTACTTGAGTAATGCGTTTGTGTGGATTCCTTGAAACTGGTTGGATTGACTATGACTCGTCTGATATCAGCCTGTCCATTACCCATGCGGGACACAAAATACATGACGCATCTTGGATCTATTCTGGGCTTGGTGAATATCCCAGAATTGGCGAATCCAACTTCAAATGCGTCAGTCATAAGAATTCACACTCCGTTATATGGATAGGCCGAGCGGTGACACCGGTCTGCCCTTGATGAATACGTTCAAACCATCCGCTTGTATTGCGGGTGCGTCCAAGATAATGGCATGTTTGGCTTTCAACACAATTGATCCATCCTTTGCATCTATCTCTATCATATTGGCGCCACCAAGTGTTTGAATTATCACCTTCTTCTCGCTCGAGGTGTCAGTTATGTAGACCTCAAAAGTATCTGTTTCTGCCAATACTCTGACGTTTGGCGCGTCATCTTTCGATTGCTGCTGCACTATTCTAGGAGCTCCGGTTTTACCATTTCTTTTAGGATAGTGTGCACAGAAATAAAACGGTTGTTCTATTTTGCCATAAATAAAGCCCACTAGGATCGTTGCACCTTTTCTCGGCACAAAGAATCCGCCTTTCCCACCAGAGGTAGAACCGTATCCAGCCCCTGGCATGCCTATCGGAAGGGCCCAATCAGTCTCTTTGTCTACAACTCCAAACACTTTGGCCTTCACGCGTCCCATGCGTTCTGGATCGTTGTTGACCACCACTTCAGCCCAATACAGACCATGATAACCACCGGCTGACTCCTCCGCATCGCTCTCGGTAGGAAAACCCATTTCTGACATCTACCTGCCTCGCAGTTGATTGCGCCCGCCAGTGGCTCGGACTAGTGGTGTTCCAGGCATAGGCCTCGGCTTGCTACTGCCTTTACGTCCCGGCCTCGGCTTTTTCTGTACAAACTTGAAATTGCCGATCTTTCCCATCACACGAACTTGTCTACAAACCAAGGCCAGCATCGACTTCGCCTGACCCAACACATCAGTGAAAAACGTCATATGAGCAGGACAGCCACCTCCGGCTCGCTTCTTGCCACGCAACGAGAAACCAGTTGTGTATCCATCGGCATCGATGCGATGCTCCACCTCATGAGCGATCCACATGCCATCAACGATGGGGCCGAAGTTGCCAAGCAGAACGGCGCAGCCCTCGGTCACCAGAGGATTGCCAACAACGGCCATCTTTATTGACCACTTGTTATTTGTTGACTCGTACAACCGCTTCACTGTTGCTTCCATCAATTTGGTGGACACAGTTGTAACCAAGTCTTTAGGATTTACTGTGTCCGGTAACTTCCCGGAGTTGTGTCCAGACTTGCCTATTGGTAACGAAATGCCTGCCAATGAATTGGCCTGTCGTAGGGAATCAAGCAAAAAGCCTACGACGGCGCCCTTGTAAGGATCGTAACTGGTGCCATGGACAGAGTTGACATTCATGGCATAGTCTCCTTCAACGCTCATGGACAGAACGTCTGGCCCCATAGCATAGTTGAAGACTTCGACAGCTGTTTGCTTCCAACCCGGGCGGTGGAATCTGAACTCATCCTCTGTTGCCGAAAGATAGAACCCGCGCTCCACAGCCAATTTGCGCATATATTGCAACATGGTCTCACCAGTTGGTATCTGCGCCAAATTCACCATGGACTCGTTAGGACTTCCTGAGTTCATCAGGCTCAGCCCGGGTTGTATGAAGGTCTGTCTGTCAGTGTATCCAGCAGACTTGGCTAGCCTACGCATGGCATCTGATATGCGCATTGGACCGGATGCCATGAATTTGTCATTTTCTGGCTTCAGGTGCAACTGTGGACGCTGCAGTTGCATCTCCATCACTACCGTGCCATATGCATCAGGCCTGGCAGACATTGGCGTCTGGCCAGAATCTGGTAGGCAGTTGGCCCTTACGCTTTTGATGGGTCCAACAAATCTGGTCGACATGCGCCCTTCGTAGCCAAAACGAATGCCTAGTTTCAATCCAGTGGCCAAAACCAATGGGTTGAAAAGTGAGCCGTCGGAGTTGTCGAACTCCATGTTGATTACTGGCAGCTTGCCTTTACCCTGTTTAGAAATGAATTGGAACTTAACCAGCGATTGCTCTAATGCAGCAGCAGATAAAGACTTGAGACCGCCAAGGACCTCGATCTTCACTATCGGCTTTAGCGAGTCAATGCCAGCGAGTCCCATGATTCAAAATGCTCCGGCTTGTCCATCCGTCACGGACATCAGCCAAGATTGCACGGTATCCGGTGCAGGTACCACAATCCACGAACCCGGTTCAAGTCTAACCGTTGGATCATTGATCGGCTCCGGTTGAAAGTCTGCTATGATCCACCATAGGTCTGCAGCGTCGGGAAAGGCGTTATAGTAGCGCGAGGCAATGTTATGCAGAGTATCACCCAATAGCACCTTGTGCAGTATTTCGTCATAACCACCGAAATATGATATCCTTGGACGAAGCGACAAGTACAGTACATTGTCATCACGTCTGATTATCGTAGCGTGCTTGTACCTGGATTGCTCATCAAACATCTTATTGTCAATCAACCCAGTGCGTGATCATAACCGCCGGAATGACGGTTCTTCCACGTGTTGCTCTTGTTTCAGATAGAAGAGGAGCCGGAACGAGCGCTGAGGCCGGCTTGCTCATAATCCGCAGCATCTCCTTGGTGTGATCTTCCGTTTGCGTGATTCCTCTCACAACAGCCCCATCTAGATCAACTTTAGTTGATTTAACTGCTGCTGGAGTGGTAGTCGGAAGTATGGGTTTTCCGATTGCTGCTCCGGTCTGTATTTCCAAGTTCTTCATCAATACGTCGAGCACCGTCTTCTGTTGCACCAATTGAAGATTTCCTCTATCCAGCAAATCTCCTGTTGCCTTCAACCAGTTCACATCTTTCTGTGTTCGCAGACCATATGTTTGTTGTCCCTGCGTCAAGGTGCTATACAGCGAACGCACAGCATCTCCCAAATATGGTGCAACTGTCTCCTCTGTGAGCATGCCGACCTGTTGCATTAGTTTGACCTGTGGCCCGACGCCGGTCTTCTCTAGGGCCCTAGTCCGCAATGCCATTGTAGACTCAGCTATTCTTCCATATGCCGGCAATTCCTTCCCCATTGCGGCCCAGGTGTCTTGCAGCGATTGTCCACCGCCTACACCCAAAGATACCAAGAGTTGCGTCGCCCTTCTTAACTCGTTAGTAGGGTTGACAGCTGACTCTAGAGCCTTAGAAAGTGCTTCCAAGGATTTTATCGCCTTGTCTTCTCCAGGGAGCATGGATTGAATAACGAGCTGAAGAAATTTTGCGTTCTCTAGCGCTACAGCCTGCTGTTCCACGTCTGGTCTCTTGCCAGCGACGATCATCCTCTTGATCTCCGCCACCGGCTCATACATTTGACGAAGTGCGGCCATCGAAGTTCCAGGCATTTGCATGTGTGGGGGAAGAGCAGCCATCTTCTCCAACATCTTTGGTATTACATCAAACGCCGTGCCTGGAGCTAGTGGTACTTTCGCCTTTTCAATCGCCTCTAGTTTAGACACCACCTGTGTTATGGCGGCAATGTTGATTGCAAACTCGTTTTGAATTCTGGAAGACTCCTTCAACGCAAGGGAATAGGTGGCAGCAGATTGTCCAAGTGCGATCTTCTCTCCTTCCAATTTGGAGGCCGTGGCGCCAAACAAGAATTTCTTCAAGTATGGCCAGAATGTGGCAACTAGACCAATAGCCAAGCCAATTGGTCCGAGGAATGATAAAAACATGCGTCTGAGGCTCCAGCCAGCAATGGATGCAGCAGCACCCACACCCTTAATGGCACTGGTCAGTACTGGCACGGATAGGGTCACTAGCTTTAACTTTGCAAGAACCCACACCAGCGCTATGCCAATTCTACCAGATATCAACCAGCCAAATGCTGCACCGATCAAGGCTCCAGATGCAGCTATGCTGGCGAGAGGAACTAAAATCGCGACAAGAGTTCCACCAAGATATGTGGCTCCAGTTGCTATGACCTGGAGTACTTTCCCCCACCACGTACCGCTAGCAATGCCCTCACGTATTGCGGATACGAGCCACGCCGCTTTATCTGCGAGAAAACCGACAACTCCAGCCAATGGCTTGAATACGGTACCAAGCAAGTTGCTACCCGCCTCAGCCAACCTGGCCAGTTGTGCCGACAACGGTTTCATAGCCTCTTCATTGGCCTTTCTCAACACGTAAGCGGAATTGCGCATTTCATCTTGGGTGTACTTCCATGCCTCCGCACCATACAGCACTGCCCCGGACTGACTCAACATGCCCTGATTCATGGCTTGAATGTTGGCCATGATGGGCTTCACAGCCCTGTCTCCAAAGGCCTGACGGATGCTATCGGAAACATAGGTCATGTCTCCACCATACTTGTCCGCAGCAGCAGCCAATGAGATCATGAAGTCAGTAACAGATTCGAACGAACCACCGCTTGCAGCGATGACACCCAGATTCCGTTCGAGCCCGGATCGCACCTTCGGGTCTGTCAAACGACCCATGGCCGTCTTCAATCCAGTGGCTGCCTCTTCAGATCTAAGACCAGCCCTGATTGCAATGGCATAAGCTGGAGCAATGTCCTCGAAGTTTGAACCAACAAGACTGGCAGCAACGCCGAGCTTTCCCATGCCACCGGTCAGCTTGTCCATAGGTACCCCAACGGCTCTGGATAGTGCTACCAGTTTGTTCAATGTGGGTTCCAGAGCACTGGCCTGTAGATGAAATGCGCCCATGGTTACCGCAGCCAACTCCGCCGCCTTCTTTACATCCTTACCCATATACGTTTGGGCCATCATCAATACTGGCAATAATGACTCGGTTGTCGCCTTTACATCACGCACTGTGAGATTTAACGTCTTTGCTGCTTCAATGGCCTCTGGCGGTGTGAACACAGTGCGTTCTGCCGCAGTCATTGCAGACCGTGTCAGTATGTCGATCTGCTCTGCGCCGAGCCCTGTAGCCACCTTGAGGTCAGTCATGGCCGTCTCAAGGTCCATCGCCGGCTTGATGCCGGCAGCAATAAAACCAGCTGCTCTCTGGGCGACGATCAGCGTGTTGTAGGCCCCGGCCAAAGTGGCAAATGCTCCCTTACCGGCCTCGGCTTTCCTGGTCACGCCATTGAGACTGTCACCAACCATGATGTTGGCTGCAGCAACAGCGTTGGCCACCGGGGTTAGCGAATTGGCCAACTGCGCCGCAACTGATTGTAACGAACTCAGCGTCTGCTGAACAGCCGCAGAATTCTTAGCTGTGCCCTTAGACGAACGTTCCACTCTGCCAAATGACTTGGAGATCGAATCCAACGATGTCGACACCTTGCTGGCAATAGACGAAAGATTGTCTACGCCCCTGAAGGTGAACGTGATGGTGTTGGCAACGTTTCTCGCCATGGCTATCGCTTACTGGACACCTTTCTGTACTCAGCGATCTCACGCTCTCGTTGCTCACTCAGCAGTTCCAACAATACATTCCTATGTGTCACGGGTAGCTCCATGGCCTCACTCCACGATATCTGCAACGAAGATAGCTCTGGAGGACTCAGGCACAGGGAGAACATGACTTCTAACCATCCTCGCTCACCGGTGAAAGGGAAAAGCGCTTCCGGTTCGAGAAGAACCCCGCCTCGAAAGGGAGAATCATCTGCTGCAATCTGTAGCAGTGCGGACACTCGATGTCGAACATGGTGTCCACTCCACCTTCAATATCATCCAAGGCATCCCAAAGAGAATCTGCTTCACGAGAGCTCATGTCTTCCACAGCCATCAAGACTTCCCGCCAGTGCGTCTTGCCATTCCACTCTACTATTCGCCTGGCAAGATGGTAGGAAAGCGTCTTGCTCTCATCCTTGATCGATGTAGACAGAAACTCCTCGTCCGCACCACGTAGAAGACGACACTTCACCTGATTGCCGCCTGGCAGTGAAATGACTAGCGGCTCTCCTGTTTTGACATGTTGTATTCCTTCCGGAGAGACGGGTTTTACATCCAACTCGTTGAGCTTCACCGTCCAGTTGAAGTGCTGCCTGCAACCAGCACACGTGGTACGGAAATCGTACGAATCTCCAACGGAGGCGATCCGCAACTGGATCAACAGGTGGGTTCTATCTGAAGATAGCGCGTTGCTCCAGTCTGGCTTGCCATCCGTCATGGTATAAGGGCCAGCTTCTTGTGTCTCTAGCCAACAGGAGTCAAGAAGGGCGGTGAGCGTCTTACCCGCCCTGGCCAACTTTCGATTGGTGAAGAGCTGCTCTTCCTTGACCTTCATCTCCCTTAACACACCACGCAGCCCAGATGGACATGTCACTTCTACGGTATTCATCTCTTTACCTCGTCGTCTTTACCTCGGCACGGGTCATCCCGTGCCAGCTCACGCTCGCGACAGTTCGAACCAGTCGAACGTCAACGTGAGTGATTCGATCACAGCCTCGTCCGCCGTGGCATCCCACTCCCCCGCCACGAACTTTTGTGGCCAGCAATGAAACAGATCCCAGACGCAGAGCTCGGTCTGGCCATCACGGTCCATCTGATAGACTGTCGCATTGCGCATGTAGGAATCCGTCTTTGCTCCAACTCCTCTGGTTGGAAACTCCCCTCGTGAGGCATTCACCGTCAAGATCATCCAGTCGTAGAACGCTCTCGACGTGCTGGCGCCTCGTTCCAGTGTCACGTCAGCGAAAGTGACACGACCTGGAAGTTTCCAAGGGATGATTGAGCCCCCTTCCCAGTACTCGATCTTTGCCACCTCGGCACTGAGCTCGGAGCACTTCTGAAAACCAGCAGAGATGCCCGGGCCGATGTCAACCAGAAATTGGTGCTTGGGGAAATACTCACGCTGGGTGCCCAGCATCTTGATGTCAGCAGGCATTTTGTTCTACCTCCAAGTTACCTCTGCAATGGAGTCCCGTTGCTATTGCGCCGTGAAGCCGAGTTCGGCCTCAAGCGCCCTGGTGTCCTTCACAACTCTGATGACGATGAACTCGGCTGGCGAGTTCGTCGCCAATCCAACGCGGACGACAAGTTGCCCGGCGCGCACGACGGACGGAGGATTCAGTGCTTCACTCACGTCAACGAAGAAAGCAGTTGCTGGATCGTCGGAGGCAAAAGCACCACGACGCATCCATCCATGAAGCAGTGCGTACACTTCTTTGTAGACCTGCCTACGAAGCGTTGGCGTGTTGTTTCGATGCCTGACCCACTGCAAGCCAGAGTACAGCTGGGACTCGACATAGGAGACGCCGCGTCGTTCGCCAACACTGGGAAAGTTCCCAGTAGCCTTCAGCGTGCGAGCGCCGTCAACAAAAATCCCATATCCGCGAAGATATGAGATCGGATTGATCCGCAGTGGAAAGATGCGATCTCGCACGCTCTCGAACTTGACCGTCTCGTTCTCTAGTCCAACCACTCCGTACGGTTTTCCACCGTCTGTGCCGGCAGGCTGATAGAATGGACCCTCTGTGAAGGATGCATCGTCTCTGGCCATAATGCCGGCGATGAAACCGGATGGCGCGACGGTGATCGTCTGCACGTTCGAGCCATAGACGACCTTGGACGGATTCGCGATGACCAGCCGTGGCCAGTACAAAGCAGCATTCTCTGTCACCCCTTCAGAGCCAAGATTGGCTTGTTGCGTTCTGACACCAGCATCGGACAAGTCGGCCTGTGGATCAAGAATAGCAAACACGAGCTTGTTGCGTACGATTTCACAGTACTGGATCATGGCCTTTTGCACGGCCATGGTGCCAATGTCTGGAATGGACAAGATGGTCAAGTCGTCTGCCGAATCAAGGGCATACATGCCAGTCTTGAGTGTTTCATCACCGATGTAATCAGTGTCCGTCAGACTCGTCAGGCCGTCGTTGCCACCGGAGAGTGACAATCCGGAGGTGTTGGCAGGAACGCGTTGCGTTGCCGTGCCAGTGGCTGATAGGTCATCGGCTTCAAAATACCAGGAACCTGTACCGGTGGCATTCACCACCGTCTCAACATATCTGGCGGCCGTGGTGTCCATGGATACATTTGGGAAGGCCTCGATCACATCGATGCCCCGAATCACGTTCAGATTGAATTCGGCAGCGTTGCCCGACGTGGCCGCAGTGACCTGCGCCTTCAGACTGTTGGCATAGGCACCAGGCGTCTTGCCCCACACCTTCAGTGTGCTCTGTGTCGCCGAGTCCGAGCCCGTGTGCAATGTCGTGTCAAGACCAAGAACCGTCTCAACCGTCGAGGAGCTCTTCACCTGCAGCGTCGAAGCGACGCCGGTGTCAACGGTGGAAATCTTCACGGCACCGGACACAGAGACAATGGCCACGCCGCCGCCGCTGGTCCATGCAGCCTCGACAACCGTCTCGACCTCGGAGATCGTGACGGCTTTGATGTTGGACACATTGCCGGTGCCTTGTGCCTCACTGAGTGAGAAGGCGAGGATGGCATTGGCCGAGCCGCCGGTGATTTCGACGTAGGAGCCAGTGCCACGCCGGTCGGACTCGATGCTGACCTTGGTGTGACCTGTGGCCAGCTTGGCCTTGGCCCCATAGATCTGTGCATTGACAGCAATGACAACTTCCTCCGCCGTGGCCGCAGCTGGAACAGCGAAGTATGTATTTGGGAAGGTGAGCGTCTGCACGACGTCGCGGTCGATCTTCACTGTCAATGCTTCGTCACCGCCGGCGGAGAAGTCATACGTCTCGGCGTTGGCACAGGCCACAGATGCTGGAGTGGCGGTGAAGGTCGCTGTCTGATCAGCCAGGCCATCGACGCTGCCGACCAGTGTGTCATTGGCTGTCATCACCCATGGACCAGTCGTCATGCCCTGTACGACAGCAGGACTGGCGGAGATAGCATTTGTCGGTAAAGTCACAGAGGCCTTCACCGCCGTGGCCACGCCACCTGCATAGTGACATGTGCGAACCACGTAGCACTGCCGACCACCCTGCAGGTAGAAGGCGCGAACGGCGAGAGCCAATTCTCGCCCAGCGATCATTCCTCCAAAATTCTGCTCGTACTCCGAGTAGGACCCGAGCAATGTGGCTGTTCCTATGGCCCCGCGTTCCGCAATGCCCACGATACCATAGACAGCACTTGGCGCCGATGGAAAACCTCGGATAATCGGCTCCTCTTCAGTGATTACTATCTTCGATGAAAGCAGCTCTGGCATTGCTAGCCTCCCAAGTCTTGGTGGCGGTTGTGAAACACACTACCACAAAGGAATTGTTTCCACCAGAGTTCCCATTGGTCTCTGCACCTGCAATCCTGCTTGCTCTACGGTCCCCCAAACTCTGTAATAGGGTGGCAAGTACAGAATTGGCACACGCCTTATCTCCAATTTTGTCGAGAAGTTGTGCAAATTGGCGTTGAAGATTCCAGTTCCAGGGGACGGTTCGTCTGTCATGACCATGGGAAGCCGAACCTCGGAACCGGATGGAACGTCGCCGGATATTACCATATATGGGTTGCGCCAAACCACCTTCCGTACAGCCGACATCAGGGTTATGAATTCTGTCTGTGAGTCGGAATTGCCAAGAAGCGTGTAGCGCAATGTGTGCATTATCGGATTTGGCCACACAAGTGCGGTGCCGTCCGGTTGAACCTCTGTAATAGATTCGTTCTCCCATCCATAGGCATCCGGAAATATCTCCGGGCCCAAGGCATAAATCGACGGAACACCTGCCTGTGCAACCTCCACTCCATCAGAGGAGAAGTCGGTGTGCGTGCGCGGACTGGCATTGACTAACACCTCACGCTTCATCAAGTACAACAAACGACGCGTGATCCGTGTAATCGGAGACTCTGCACCCAGAGTTGGCTTCCTCAGATCCTCTCTGGTGTATGTGAACGCTGCCGTCCTTGTCACCGACTCGCCAGGGATTGGTTCTAGGTTGTCATTCAGGTTCTGAACAGTGACAGACGTCGCAGGGTACACATCCAGATCGACGTCTCCGTCATACGCTGGAGCCAGCGCGTCAAGCCGTCCGGCGGTAAAGACGAGAACCAGGCCACTAGCTATGGATCCGAACAGAACACTAACGTAGCAGTTGTCTCGACCCTGCACTACACCAGACGATGGAGGAGTGTACAATCTGAAATTTGTGCCGGTGATCGATACAAGTTCTCCACCACCGGCCGGGCCGGTAACAGGAGCAATGGTTGCAATCGTTGGCACTGCCATGGTTATGCCTCGCTACGGCTTGCCAAACATAGAGTCCAATGCCAGATTCAAGTACTCTACAGCCTTGCCAGCCAAGGCATTGAAAGTTTGCTCCCAAAGTGGACGAGCAGGAGACCATACCGTGATGTAACGTCCAAAGCCACCCTTTGGTAGGTGATAAGTAGGCTTCTTCGTTATCTCACCGTATAGCACTAGCAGGTATGCACTCATTCTGAACGTTACCGGCACCGTTCTGGTAAACCCTGTCTCCTGCATAGCAGCTATTTCATCCAATGTAACGTAGCCGCCGCCAGAGAATGCAGACACCTTGCCTTCTTCAACACCGACCACATATGTCAGGTCAGAGTCTTTCATCCAGGCAATTGACTTGGCCAGCTCACCACTTCTGTGTAAAGTGCGAGAACTACGATATGCAAGAATTGGCGGTCTCTCGGCCCCCTGTACCTTGCCGATTCTCCTCTTGGCTAACGTGGAAGACGCCAGACCTGGAGTCACTCTACCAGAAGTTATATTGCTACGTAGCTCTTGAACCGCCTCTTTGGCCAAGGACTTCAACGCCCAGTCCAAACTCTTCTTGGCACCTTTAAACCGCTTTACCGACTCGCGGGCCAAGTCCATTCCATCCATTGCCATGTCGACAAGCATCAGACCACAACCTCACGATCTGAAAGAAAGGCAATGAACAGATCTGTACCATCAACACCGAAGCCGAATGAAGCCGGTTGCAGTTCTACAATGAAAAGTCCGGGGGCTTTGACTGGAACTGTAGGCACGCCGACTTTTCGAGTCGACTCAATCGATGACACGCGATCGTTACGACCGATGAGTGGCTCCTTGTTGCCGGAGTCGAACAACTTCATTCGCTTCAAATCTGTTCTGTGAAATACAAGTTGAATACCATTCTGTGAATCCACGCCCGGGGGTTGTTGATTCAACCGTTCGAAGCGATTCATCTCCACCTGGCATGGGATGCGAACCGCTGGGTATTCACTGCGTGCATTGTCCCGTATGGTCTTTCCTTGCCGCCTGGCGTCAAATGTGATCGGCTCTCTGAAGTCTTTGTCGTATCCAGTGGACTGCCCGGAGTATGGATGAAGAGAAGCAGTGGCAGGCACATTCAGTCGATGCACGACCGCTATAGACTTCTCGAGAAGCAGTGGCACACTGAATGCCATTACCCGGCAACTCCTACATGAGTCGGACGGCAGTAGCCAAGAATGATGTTGTCCAGTCTAGGATCGCCTGTCATGCTCGAACTTGCAGAGCCACTCGTTCCACTGGTGTCGAATGCAATCTGTTGATCTCTCGTCTTTGCCATCTTGACCCGCCCTGGATTCTGCAGCATCGGATCTTGCCCGAGCGGGTCCTGCAGTTGACGATAGGCCAATCCCAGGATGACCTCCTGAAGCTGCTGTGGCACCTGGCCAAACGGGCCACCATCCGGGTCCGTGTAGCCAAATGCGCCAGTGATCAACACGTTCTTTGCCCCCTGTGGGAACAAAGACACGGTTGGTTGTTCATCATCCACAATGCCAACGATGGTGATCTTTGGATTTTCCCTGTCATCCGGCGACAGCAGATACGACAGATGCCGATTGAAGATGCGAATGGTGCTTGAGTCAAGGACGTACTCGGTGATTTGCTCGGCGTACACACTCGCAGACTCGACAGCGAGCTCGCCCACACCGACGATCGGCTGGTCGAGCCAGAGCTGCTTGCTCTCTGGACGAACACTGTGCCTCAGGGTCATATACCGTGGGAAGAAGAAGCGCCCCGTGAGCCGCTCCACCACTCGCGATGCCGCCTCCAGCGCACGCTGGCGTTGCTCAACGGAGAAATCCGCCAACGCTTCGATATTGGAATCGGCGTAGGAGACGTACCTTGAGCTCACCCTGAAGGCCTTGGGGTCTAACACTTCAAAGGTGTAAGCCGTCACGGACTCGTCAGCACTGCCATTTGCCCTGTAGTACCACACTATCTCATGAGCACCGACTTCAACCGAGACGGCCTCAGTGTCAAATGGGGCAACATAGTAGCCAAGTGCCTTCCTGCAGCCGCCCTCGGCACAATCATCGAGGCTCATGCGAGCGGAATGAACCTTGGAACCGGTAGGGACGAAGAAGACCTCAAAGCGAAGGGAGTGCAGGTCTACAAGAAAACCATCCTCTTGGTAGAAAAAGGGGAGCAGCGGGTTGTTACAGGAGGAAGCATCCCCCTTCACAATACCGGGCATTCAGCCCTCCCGCGGGCAAGTGGAGCGAATGGCTTTCTTCAACCGCCTGACACAATCAGAGTGCCGTGCGCTCTCCGAGTTCGTGTACTCGACAGACAAGCGATGGATGTCATCCTTTGTCGCAAGGAACGTGAACTTGTACTTCGCTGGCTGCCCATTCTTCTTGAAGCCCTCTTCCACCATCTCTGCCACGGGCAAGTCCAGCATGAGACAGTACGCGGCGAAGTCTAAGTCAAACACATCCACTGTGCCATCGCTGTGCGCACGATAGGACAGAGCATAGCTGAGAAGTTGCCGCGTGGTCTCTCTCCCAGAAGGATCTCTTCCTGAGGTTTCCCTCGTCGGGTCGTTGTATCTTTGCATGTCCTGCATCATTCGTTCGACCCGGGCGGCTTCGTCACCGGCATGGGAATGTCAGCCGTTGTGATGGCACCAAAGTTTTTCTCGGCCTGGATGGCCCTCCTGCCACCCGCTCTTCCTGTCGGAATGGCCGCCGCGCGACTGTTGTCCACCAGTGGTGAGGGCATGACATCCGTTGCGGTGATGGGTGGCGGTGCGATCGACGGAGCATCAAGGTTGATGGTCGGCGGGGCCTCGTAGCCCTTTGGCAACGAGATCGTCGCCGTCAAGGCACCAATCGCTGCAAGGAACTTGTCCTGCTCTCCACGCTCGGTGGCCAGCTTCTGCGATTCGTCGCAGATCTGAAACAGTGGCTGTGACCGTGGGTCCGAGTGCACTTGTCGCAGCTCTGAGAGCTCATCAGCCAAAGCCTGGCTCACCTCATACCACGTGGGGCGTTCACCACCGCGGAACATGTATCCACGGTAGGTGTATCCCTGCACAGTGATCCCAACACGCGGATTCGCTGGCAGAAGACGAACGAAAACCTTGTCTGACATTTCTTTACCTCATTTTGTTTTGGCAGGGAGTCCGAAGACTCCCTGCCATTTTCGCATCAGATGCAGGTGACGAGCAACGTCACACTGACACCGGTCGTGAGATCCGCCTGTGCGATCTCGACACCGGTCGAGGCCAGTGTGAAGTACAACTTGTCGGCTGCCACATCATACGTGGGGAACATGTCAACCGTGGTTGCATTGGCCGACTTCAGCGGAGTCCCACGGACGACGGAGACAACCGTCACATCGCGTTTCACGTATGCGCGAACAAAGGCCTGGAAGGCGGTGTAGCCACCAGCCGGATAGGCCGCATCGGCCACGAAGACCATCTTGATGATATCGATTGGAGCCGAAGCAGACTTCTTCAGCTGCGTGACGGTGGGAGTACCGAGTGCCATTGTATCTCCTCCATGACGAGCCGTTAGGCTCGTCGCTCAGGGCAAACGAAGAGTCAACTACTTCAACATCAACCGCAAGAGTTGCTTACGAACCCTTGACGTTGATCGCCTTCACCACGGCGTACGGCTCGGCCAGCTTCACGTCGAAGCGCACCGTGCAGACGATGATGACAACACCGGCCGAGATATCCTCGTCCACCTTCAGCTTGATGGTCCTGAGGATGCCAACGTAGATCCCCTCCGGGTCGCACAGCAGGCCATGCGTGTTGTTGCTGCCATCGACAGGGAACTCGGGAACGGAGTGCACTGGCATGTCGGCGTACACCGTCTTGTCCGACATCGTGATCATTGCATCGCCGAGCGGTGTCGCCCTGTCTGCAAGGGAATCACGGTAGTCGATCCGGGCTTGCCTGTTTGTGAAGTACTGGAGGTTGCCCATCTCTGCGAACTCGTCTGGCATCATCCGGTACATGTCACGCAGAATGGTCTTCGACAGTTTGGCACTGCCGGCGTTGACCGACCACACGTTTGTCTGCTCAAAGATGCCATTCAGCTTTGCCAGAACCGGATCCGCCGACGCGGTATTTCCGTTGACGCAGACCCATTCCATGTCACGGCCGATGGCCTTCGTGAGCTCCTGCATGAGGGTATCACGGAACACACCGCGCTCGATCTGGTCCTCGAGCACTTCGTCTGACAGCCTGACCTCGGCCTTGAACAGCTGGGCATCCAGCGTGAACATGCCAAGGGCTGGCTTCGCCCACGCCGCACTCGGCAGGGCAGTGGCTTCCTGACCGGCTCGCAGCACACGGGTGGCGAACCGCATCTTGTCTCGCTCCTCCTTGAAGTTCTTCATCGGGGTGACCGTGCAGAGCTTCAGGATGACTGGCTGCTTGATCGCGAGCTGGATGAAGGTGTCGGCTTGGTCTGGCTGCAATACACCACCAGACGTGAAGTCCGCGACAGCGAGCTCAGCCTTCTGAAGGAGGGTCCTGTTTTCCGTCGACATTTGCTATCCTCCTGGATTTGTTTTTTCTCGAGCTTTCTCTTTCGCCCGGGCTGACTCCCGCCTCGCTCAGTTCTCGCCCTTGGCGCGCTTTGTCAGCGCCTCGCGATAGGCGGGGGAGTTGTAGTTGTTTGGGAACAACAGAGAACCTGTACTGGAAGCAGGCGGCTCGCCTGCTGAAGCTGGGGCCGGAACGGTTCCACGCGCCTTCGCCACGAGAGCCTGCAGCTCTCCGATTTGCTTCTGCATGCTCTGCATCTTGGCCAGCAACTCCTCGACCGGAGGAGCCACAGGCGGATCGCCTGCTGATGGATTGACAACCGGCGGCTCGATGACCGGCTCGATGACTGGCTTGACAATCGGCTCCGTCGGTAGAAGTTGATGCTTGTGCAACTGCTCCTCGAAGCTGCTCAGGAATTGGTCCGCGTTGAGAAGCATGCCGAGCTCACTCAGCTCCAGGTCGTCTGACTTCTTGACCTTGGGGTACTTCTCGACAAGCCCCTGAAGCAGAATCGAGATCTGCTTGAGCTCCTTCATGGCCCGAGGCTCATTGAAGTTGGCCTGTTGGGCCTTCTGCGACAGAGAAAGAGCACGCTCCGCCACCTCACGCAGCGTGACCGCGAACTTGTTCTTGGCCTTCTCGGTGTGCACGGTGAGCTTCTCGGCCAGTGCATCCACGATGGACCGGACAGCTGCGATCTCCGCTGCAATCGGCTCGGCGACGGAATCCGTCGCAGCCTCACCAGCCACCTTCGCCACGATGCCCAGCTGCTCCGCGATAGCACGGAACATGGCAGCACAAGCTGGAAGAGCCTCTTCCATGTCAACGTCGGCGGCGGATACGCCTTCCGGCAACGTCGGAGCGGTTTCACTCTTGCTGATCTTGAAGCTCTCGGCGAGAGTCTTGATCTTCCCGGCGAAGGCCTTCACGGCCTCGACGAGTGCAAGGCCAGTCAGTGATGCCATGCCAAGTGCCTCCTCGGCGACTTCACGCAGCATAGGTCCCGGGCAAGTCGTCGGTGGTTCCACGACTGGCGGCGGAGGAGGTTGACCACCCTCGGACTTCGCAGCCGGAGCGGGAGTTTGCTGATCTGGTGCCGGTTTGCCTTGCTCGGGCGCAGGAGACGGGTACTTCTTCATAACACCCTTCAGCAACTCGATGAGTGCTGTAGCCTCGGCGTACACCTTCTTCATGTCCACCTTGACACCCTCTTGCTCCAGTGCTTGGCAGATCGACATGCCCTTCTCGGCCACCTCGCGAAACACGGCCGAAATGGCGGAGGCAGCCTTGTCGACGTCATTCTGGCCATCGGAATCCTGGCCGCCGTCGTTTTTGAGCTGAGAAACCAGTTCTCCGATCTGCCCCGTCAAACCCTCCAGGGCAACGGCAGCCCTCTCGAGGTCCGACGCTGTCTCAGGGTTGTGCAGATCTCCGCCGGCACCCTGGACGAGCTCCGGCTCCAGGTTCTGCGTCGTCATTGCTTCCTCCTTGAAGACGATGAATTTTCGCTTGTTAGCGGCTCTGTCTACCAAATCGACCTTGTACGGCTCGATTTCTCGTAGGCGGCGACGCTTGATTCGTTTTCCTGTGTCACTGTTGAATGCCAAGTGCCCACCTGTGCCACTTGTTGCGCCACTGCTATTCTTCAGGCACACAGAAGCAAAAGTCAAGAGAGATATTTGACTATTTGCTTGCACCAATTGACACAAAGCAGATGATAAACAGTGCAGGTGTGCCACAGGTGGGCATTAGATGTGCGCTAGATGTGTGCCAAATGCGCCCGAAGATGCACCAAGTGGGCAACAAGTATTTGTAATCTAAGCAGCAATGTCCAAGGCTAAAGCCGAACCCTCTATGCTCCATCCTGTCAATTTGCCTTGCTTGATTGCTTGCCACAAATCGTTGTCCAGAACCCGCGCGGCCATGAGCCAGGTTCCTTTTTTCACGAATTGAGCGTCCACCAGCATGTCGACCGGTGCGACATAGCTCTCCAACACACGAATCTTGACTGCCTCAAGTGGCCCACCTCGATGCATGAGACCGATGTGCTGCGCTTGCTCCATGAAGTAGTAAGCAGCTTTCCGAACCGTCTCCTCATCATAGATGTCGCCCTGCGAATCGTACTCGTTCGGAACGAGCACTACGCCAAGCACGTAGCGCTCCTCGTCGGTCTTCACGATCTGCACGTGTCTCGAGCCACATGCATCCTTGGCTATCGCATCGGAAACTTCGTCTGAGGATTTCTTCAGTTCTCCACTACCTAGCAGGTCATGGACTTCCTGCAGAGTAGAAGGAGCTTGATCAGTCACATCGATAACGGATGGAGTGAACCCACGCAGGCGCTTCTTGTCCGGATTAGATTCGTCCCAGAGGATCTCAGTGACCTCGATGCGAATCGTGTCTCCAGTCTTTACATTCAACTTTGAATTGAAACTGCGGCCCATCTTCACATACGTCTTGCCGTTCAACTCCACGGGTTCGACCCACGTCTTTGCATCCTCCTGACTGACAGGGCCCACGGCGTAGAAAAAGTTGAAGACTCCAGGCGAATCCTTCACCGGATGCGCATCCCAGACTATCCCCCTGATTTCTCGGATCATCTTCAACTTCGCCATGGAATCTGTCTCACGCAGCGTGACAGTACCCTCGGCGTACTTGAGCATTGCCCCCTCGGAACCTGGAATCTCCCGAGCCCACTTCAAAGCTGGTTCCATCTCCTCCTCGGAATGAACCAACCTCGACTCGGTGAGCAGCAGTCGCTCGAGCTCCCTCTTTGACATGAACTCATGCAGCAGCTCGAGCCGTGTGCGCAGTGGTAGCACCACCACGTTGCCCCTTGTCGGATGGTATAAGATGTCAAAAAGTTGCACGCGGACATTGACGTCATTTGCTGCTGAAGCACCACGAAACGTGGCAAGCTCACGTCGAGGCACAGGGGCACCGGAATCGTCGACGGCCATAAACTCGCCATCCAGGATGTACGGACCAGGAATGGTCTCGAGCTCTTTCTTCAAACCGGGAAGGTGATCGAGAAAGTTGGAGATTGGCGTCTTTCGATCCCAGATGTCCTCGGAGATAGCCAACAGACGTCCTTCGCCATCTCGTTGAATCGACACACGAAATCCATTCCATTTCGGCTGCACGTAGATGCCAGTCTTCAGCATCTCATCGGTGGCAAAGTCCGCATAGAGCCGGTCCATGTCGTTCGACCTGAACTCGTTGCTAGGCCTCGGTGCGGCCTTCATCGGCTTGTAAATGGCCAACGGCCTGAGGCGTTCTCTATCGTGTGTCTTGTCGTCACCGGGTTTGATGTCAGCCGGATCCCACACCTGTACATTGGTCAGCTTCTCTCCACCAGCCAGAGTGATCGTTGCAATCTTCTCCTCTTTATTGACAGAGCTCGCTTCCTCACTGAGCGCATGCACATGGCCTGTCGGCTTGTCATGAGGATGACCCTTGGCCGGCTGTACCTTGCCATTCACGACTGCATGCGTATGTGGCACGGCTTTGGCCGCAGCGCCGTCGCTGATGACCGTCTCCGTTGTGTGACCATTTCCCTCACCGTCGACAATGGCCTGGTGGCTGTGCTTGTGACTTCGTCCTGCTTCACCCGTTGTACAACGCGCTGTGGACCGCTTGATTGGCTCTCCCACACCCTCACTGTGCTCCCAGATCCAGACTGTTCCCTCTCCTTCTTCGGCTCGCAGAATGATCAACCCACTGAATTCGCCTGGAAGGTTCTTGCCTTGCAGCTTGAACTTCTTGAAGGCGCGGCTGTCTTCCAGAAACTCGATGGTTCCTGTATGAAGAACACTGATCGACGACTCGGTGTCCTTCGTCGGGTTCAGATTCAATCCACCGTAGCTGGTGCCGGGCTTCACTTCGCCTTCGAGCTTCATCAGCTCTGCAGCTGCGCTCCCACTGGCCGTCTGATGCAAGGCCGTCACGCGTTGGTTCGAAGAGGGATCTTCTAGGAGCTGGAAGTCCTCGACGGACGCTCCTCGTCGAATGAAGAGATGGTAGATCTGTCTGGTCGGCGCCGCCCGGATAACCATCGCTCCCTTCCATCGTTGCCAAGAAAGAGTGAAAGGCGCACTGCCCAATGACATGCTGCTCACTGCTGTTTTCTCTTGACTCACGGGCTCAATTCGATCTAAAATACGGGAGGTTTGGGTGGGGTGAGGTTTATGTATGGGGGGTGTGGGGGGATTCCTCAGCGATATTGCAAACTTGTCATACGCCCTTTCCACCGCCAGTAGGCTGTTCTCAGTTTCTTCTGATTTGCAGTAATCCCGGAAACTCCTTTCTTGCTCTAAGTCCAGCTTGTGATGAGTTGCAATAGCATCGAGCGCGGTCTCGGGTTGTGGCCTGTACAGGTAGTACTTCGTGACGACGCGCTTGAACTGAGAGTCGACGAGCTTGATGTTCTCCTCGGTGAAGAAGTGCACATCGACGAGGGCATCGCGGATCTGCAGGCGCTCCTTCTCTTCTGTTGCCCGCCAGTACTGAAACTCCTTCGGCACGACGGACTTGAGACCTGGTGGCAGGTAGGCCCAGCCCTTGGGTGGAATACGCTTCACGTTGACGGCTCGACGCTTCAAGACCGATGGCAGAAGTGACTTGGCGAACATGGCCGTCCAGAACGGCACGCCTTCGGGCTGCTTGCGACCGGCCTCCACGTCTGGGTCCGTGGGCTTTCCCCCTTCGGAGACGAGCAATCTGAAAGTGAGCAAGCCGGAGAACTTGGGGTCCTTCTCGCAGAAGTACTCGTGGAAGTACGGCGTGCGCTCACCCCAGGACACTTGAGGCCTGGCCGTGATAACCATGAACCCCTTTTCATTCCTCGTCGCACCCACGCTCCCTGGTTCAAAACCCTCTTCCACATCGAGCCACTGCTTGGGCTCCGGCGCCTTCGTTGCGGCATAGACCCGGTGTGGAGCTCGCAGGGGCTTGTTCCAGTCGGAGCCATCGATGGCGAAGGAGGAGACGATCTTCTTGGCCTCAGCGAGTGTCTCCGGCTTTGCGATCTTGCCCTTGATGGCATCCGCGGCCGTGTAGCCAATGAGGTAGCCATTCGCAGCGATCCTGATGTCCATGTGAACCGAGGCACCCCTGACGTGATGCTGCACGACCGCCGGAAACGGTTTCTCCGTCGGTGGCAACTTCAAGAAGGGGTCCTGCTTGGCAATGAGCTCTTCGAGTTCTTCGACCAGTATCTCGGCATCACGCATCTCGACGATCGTGTTGTAGTCCTCCCGCCTGCGCACGACCAAGTCATAGATGGGCAAATGGGCAGTGAAAGGCCCCACTCCGGCGAAGTCATCTTTCTCCAGCGCACCGCCATGGAATGACATGCGCTGGCCGATCTCCGCCGGCATCATGCGTCCGAGACGGAACTTCAGGATGTGAGCGGTTGCCTCGTCGAGCGGCCCACGAAGCAGCACATCGATGTCGTTCTTCGTCACGCCGTTGTTGGCAATGGAGCCCACGACCGAAACGACCGGACTGCGTAGCAAGAACTCTTCATGGAAGTGCGGCAGAAGCTCCTCCAGCTTCAACTCTGGCAGCTCCCCTGCGCTCCCCGGATGAATCGGGGCGTAGCGCTGACTCGGCCCGGCCTTGTAGAGCCCGGCCAGCTCCGGCGCATTCTCGATGTCAATCCCTCTCCGCTTGCATTCATCGAGGATGAACTTGAGCGCGTTCTCCACATCTTCCTTGGGCATGCTGTCCACACTCGTGCGCCCCTCGGTGTATTCGGTCTCGAGCACCGTCTTGGCCGTGGCGTAGAGCTGCAATAGTTCCTCACTTGACAGCTGACGCAAGATGTCCGGAGTGAGCCCTCGAAAAGAGAGAAACGGCTTCTCTTCCTGCTTGCTTTGGGCGGGTTCTCGTGGTTGGCCTGCTGTCGACCCGTCTGTCGGTTCTTGTGGTTGACGTACTGTTGACTTGCTCAGAGCCTGTGGGAGCTCGATGACCGGGCCGTATCGACGGGCGGAGACGATGCGCTTCAGCTTCAGCGGCGGGTTGAAGGCCGCCACAAGCTTCATGGACATGTAGTAGATCGGAGTCTCGGTGGAGAACTCCTCACGAGAGAACTTGTCGATGCCATCTCGCATGTCATCCGGCATCTTCGAGAGATCGGCATACTCGACAGGTGCATCCAGAGTGATGACACCCCACACGTACTGGGCATCGGCCTTGGTCGGAGCCACCTCGTTGAGCAAGAACTGCCGCTGACCAGTTCGTCCTGTGCGTTGAAGTCTAGACAGCACGCCTGTAGACTGTTCCTTACGCAACCTTGCAATGTTGAAGGCTGCATCTGGCGTCTTCAGAGTGGAAAGCTTTCCCTTTGGCTGCTCGGCCTTCTCTACAAATTGAATCTCGTCCGAATGGATGAGACCACCGTCCGCGTCGTAGAGCGCATCGACGTGATGAAGGATGGCCTTGTGGAGAGTAGCCCCCTCCTGTACGAACTTGTCCTCGAGGGCCAAGAAGCCCTCGAGGCATGCAATGGCGTCCTCTGATAGCACCAAGATGCGCGTCTCGGCTGGCAAAAACTCTCGGGCCATTCTGAGCTGCGTGATGAGCTTCTCTGCCAGGATGAAGATGTTCTCAAGCGAAGCAGCAACCGGCTTCTCGGTGAATGGCACCTCGGAGTAATCCTCGACGAGAGTCGAACCGACAACAACCACCGTGCGAAGCAGTGCGGTGTTGAGCTGCTCGGGCTCCATGAGATGAATGGCTTGCTCGACGAAGGACGGGGCCACCTTGGCGAACGTGAGCGCCAGTGACAGCACATTGCCCAGGACCTGCAACTGCTGTTCCGTCGTAATCTCACTCCAATCAGCCTGTTTGCGCTCCGTGGCAACTGCTTGCTCCGCAACCGGATGCTTCCAGGGTTTGAGCTCGTCGAAGGCCTCGAGTTTCACCACCGTATAGGCATACAGCCTGCGGCTGCGTGGCCACCAGCTCTTGCGCTCCTCCTCGGAGATCTTGTGCTGGTCGCTGAGCCTGCGAAACTGTGCAATGGAGATCGGCTTCGCCGCACCCAATTCCATCACGCCGTAGATGAACTGCTTGTCGCCAAAGTGCAGACGCTCCCCTGCAACATCGAGTTGCCTCGAGTGCACGATGAGCCTCTTCTCACCACGTCGTACCGCTTCCGCATGGGGCTCGACCATGCGACGGAGTGGATCTGACTTCGCCGAACGCAGGAGCGTTGTGAGGTTCTGCAAGTTGTCGACAAGCTGCTCGAGCTCTTTCTTCGAATTCATCGTTCGATCCTCCATGGATGATCGCGGTCTGAGATGCTTTGGAGACGATGGACTCCCCGTCGATTGACGCCTGAGGATGCTTTCCAGATTGCGGGCTCCCCATTTGTCGGTGTTGGGGATCGGGGCTCGACCCGAACTGTGCATCAGGTTGGAGTCCAGATCCGAGATCCCGGGGCCAGTGGCTCGTAGACCTGTCCGTCAAGCTCGCAGCGCAGGGCCTTGCCCATCAGGTCGAGCGTCTGTGTGACCGAGTAGTCCATGTCACCTCGAGCACGACGGAACCACTTCTCGCAGATGGCAAAACGGCGACGTACCTCGTCGTGCGTCGGACGCACCGTGGAGAACGGTTTCCGTCGCTGGTCCTCCCCGAATGAGCGCCAGATGCTGTTCTCGATGGCCTCGAAGACCAGGCGCAGGTCTGCGTCGCTCCGCATGAGAGAGGCGAAAGGTTTCGAGTCGCCCTGGATCTGAGGTACACCCTGCTCCATGAGCTTCATCGTGGCTTGATACTTTTCCTCGAAATCTTGCTCCTCCTGAAGGATTCGCTCCCTCTCCTCATCGGTCTGGGGCTCCGGTTCGTTCATCGTGTCTTCCTTTACCTCAGGCATTGCGTCTACTCCTCGTCTGCAAAGCCGCCACCGCCCAGTGGCTGCAGGGGCATACCAGCCCTGTGCATGGCGGACAGCGGGATGACTCTGTCAGAACTCACTGCAACGTCCTGCGCCGTTTCCTCTTCTGCTGGCCGTGTGACAAGCGGAATGGGCGAGGAGCCAATGCCCAGGTCGTCAGCGGTCGACCCGGTGTGTAACTGCGCAAGAACGAAGGGCAGAGGCTTATTTGTCCAGTCCTCGGAAATCTCTTCGAAGGCTCGGTTGAAGATGTCGGCGGCGAGCTCGCGGGCCTCAACCGGAAGCAGGATTCCTGCCTTGACCATGTTGGTCACCATGTCAGACATGGCTTCCGGGTCCCGGACGATTGGAGAGTTGGACCTGAAGATCCAGAACGTGATGCCTAGATCCGGAAAGATTCTCCGGTTGACGACAGAGTCAAGCACTTCTCGCTCTGGTTCGAACACCTGCTCTTCGGCAAGCTTCATCGAGGCGTAGGCCACCGAGCGATTCAACTGCTTGTCATCCCCTCGAAGAATTCTGGGCAGGCGGAAGGACCGAGCCACCTTTTCCTCATTCCTGACATCATAGTTCTGGAAGAGGGCATCCGACTGCTGTGCATCGCGGAGTGGGACGAACATCACCCTGGGAACTTGTCGTGGGCCAGAGTCTCCGACGGAGCGCTGGCTCTCGGCCTCGAGCACCAGGATGCGATGCGTGCTTCGCTTGCCCTTGAGATGCTCGTCGATGAACTCCTCGATTCGTGTCGTGACGCCCTTGCCCAACCGTCCGCCTGACACGAGAAGAGCGAGTGGAGGAACGACGTTGTTCTTGAAGTAGTTGTAGTTCACCTCTTCGAGCTCTCTGTTACCAAGGACTCCAGGAAGGTTGGCGATCCAGCGCGAGACACCGTAGTCCGAGGCCGGGGTGAAGATGGTGAAGTGCAGCATCTCCGACGCTGGTAGAGCCGTCGGCTCCTCAATCCGCAAGCCCTCCGGAGAGTCATACACTTTCCCCGTGCTGCGAGAGATGATTCGGGGATCGCCCAGCTCCTTGAAGTAGACACGTCGGCCATGCCGTCCAATCTTGAAATAGCGACGGAAGTAGATCGGCACTTCGTAAGTGCGCCATGTGATGTCCGTGACACGCACCTTCTCCTTCACCAGGGTTGGCTCTTCGTCTTCCTCACAGAGGCGCACGTGCAACGGGTTCACATAGTAGATGTTGACGATCTCACTGAGGCTGTTACGCACAACTTCCCAGAACGCGTTGCCGATGACTTCCAGGTCTTGTCTCGTCCGACGACGCAGTTCGATGAAGGAGAAGAGCGGACAGACAAAGGAAAAGAAGGCCTTGAGCCTGGAGTACTCGAGTCTCGCTGTCCGACGGAGAAGCTCGATGCGGGCATCGACCTCGACCTCCGTCGGTTCGACAACGGCCTCCAGCACCTCGCCCTTTTCGTGCGCATCCAGCGTGCGCTCGTAGAGAATGGCATCTGCGATGCGACCACGGGCGGATTTGGACGCCAGATCAATGGTTGGCAGAAGATGGTGGCCAAAAGACTCGATGTTGGTCACATAGGCATCAACGTTGGGCCGCAGAATCGATGACTGCTCGAACAGCTTGTAAAGTCTCTCGAAATCGTAAGGGGGTGTCAGAACACCGGCCTCTTCGTCCTTCTTCACCAGGAAATCTATAAGTTCTGTGCCCTTCCGCTCTGCCTTGCCGAGCACGGTGGCCTTAATCGCTGAAACCTTTCTGGTTTTCGCTACGCTTTTATTAGTTGCCACCTGATGTATCTCCTGCAAGTTGATGCTACTGTGCCACCCACGTGACACGATTTGCGCCATGATAGACAGTCTTTGCTGGACAGTCAAACCCAAAATGTGGCAGCATGTGAAGCGTCAACCATTCCGCGCAAGCCAAATAGAAGTCAGCGGAGGCAATTCAAACCATGACTGACGTCCTCGCCACCACAGAAAAGCCGGTTTCCATCTACCAAGAGATGAAAGCTACCAGCAACTTCGGAGGTCTCACTCCAAAGGATGGTGCCGTAGCCCTCACCCCAACCTTTCTAATCGACGTTTACACGTTCGCGGCTGGTACCGAAGGAGGGCTGTTTTCCCCTTCTGTTGCACTGTACAGTTTCGAAAAGCGCGATCCGTTGAGTCTGATCGGCGTGGAGCTCAAGCTGGCTGATCAAGCCTCCTGGCTGGTCGAGCTTGAAAGCGCCGCTGGGAAGTCTGTCATCATCTACTCGGGCACGAATGAGACACAGTTTTCCCGTGGCAGGGATGGAAGCCTTTACACACTACTGTGGGGTGACAAACTCAAGGTCACAACGGTTGGGGCCACTTTGGCCATGTCCTGCACGATCAAGCTCGCGCCGTATTACTTGGCACACTGAAATTACTGATTGGCTGCAGGAGCTTGCAGTGCATATGCAAGAAATTCTTGGCAAAGCCGCAGCCGCGTTGTACGCTGCAAGACTAAGACAAGACAAACAGAAAAGTGGCAGGCCGAATGGTTCTTGCTGCATCCACCAGAGCGAATCACAGAGCAGAAGACAGGTCACTTGCAGCAAACAGTCAATCCTACCTGAACCCAGTTTCAAATACAATTCGGTACATCTGCAACAACACCCGAGCAGAGGCAGTGCATCTGCAGCAATGCGTGGAGCCCACGCTTGATCTTACAGCCCACCACCACCGCTGGGCGAAGAGCTACCGAAGGTGTACTGACTTGTGCTTGCGAACCGGAGGATTCGGTCAACGATTGTGTGTACATTGCAGGTGCACCTGTGGGCGGAAAGCCTTACGTTCGCCGCTGCGACATCCAGAACTCCTCGAAGATTCCTGCTGTTGGAATCATTTACCAAAAGACTGGACCCAGCACCTGCCTGGTGAAGACACAGGGCCTTGTTCCGATTTCCTTCAGCTTGTCCCCAGGAGCTCGTTATTTCGTGGGTTCCGGAGGACAACCAACCAATGTGGTGCCAAGTCTCTCTGCACCATTCTGGTACATCCAGTATGTCGGCATGGCGACGTCGACCAGCCAACTTTTGTGCGAGCTCTCGTCACCCACAAAACGCGTAACAGATTGATCAGCACGAGGTACAGATGAAATCCATGAAAGCCGCAAGCAGAAGAAAGCAATGCACTCATCCTGGTTGCCGGAAGTTGCAGCAACCCGGCAAGGACACGTGTGAGGCTCATGGGCCAAATGGTGTCAAAAAGGCGCGCATGGCGGAGGACGACCGTCCAGTGCTCGATGCCATCATCCGAATGACAGAAATCGAACGACTCAACCTTGTGAAGGTTGAAACAGAGTGCGTGAATTTCATCCTCCAGATCAGAAATCACGACCTGGAGACAGAAGAGGTAAAGAGGAAGTTCACCGAGCAGTTGCACTCCAGGTCAACTCTCAGAACACAGCTCATGACTATGGCCGAAGCCAAAAAGAACGAACAACAGCTAACTGTCAAGGAGATCTCCGAAAAGTACAAGATGGATCCACAGCGGATGACTTACGACGGAGAAAGCGGTGTGATCCGCGAGTTAGCAAAAGAGTCGTAGTCCTTTGGAGCACAATATGCTTCACGCATTTGGCAGCAGACCGAAGTCGCTCTACGGCGGAGCTACATGGTTGGCTGCTGGTACATATTGTAGAGGTATAGAGAAAGTAAAGACAGAAAAGAACAATGGAGGTGCCAGCCGAGTAGCAACAGCGATTGAAGAGAAGGCCAATGTAGTAGAAGTGAACTGTAGCCCCAACTGGCTGTCATTCAAAAAGGATTTCCAAAATGCCATGGGGTGACCCTATCGGAGGAGGTTTATCCTTGTCTCTACGCAAACCGCTTTTCATGGATCCAACCGAGGGTTTCCACGAGGAACTCTCTCTTACCAGTGGTGACGTTCTCAACGTCTCCGGTATCACATTGCCCCCAGAGGGTAGTGGTGGTCTCGGCATCGACATGGGTGACAACAAAGTCACCAACATGGCGACCCCGACCGACGGGGCCGATGCAGCCACAAAGGAGTACGTGGATGCGATCGCCAGGGGCCTCGATCCCCATGAGGCAGTCAGGGCCAAGACAGCCTGCAAGCTCGGCTCGCAAGCTCGTAGGGTTGGCAGTGGCGGTACAGGCTACACTGGACTTGTCCAGAACGACACCATCACCCTCACCATCGATGGCGGCACTCCAGATGTCATCACCATCGGCGCCACTCCTCCGACCACCCTGGCTGGACTGATCACCGAGATCAACACCCAGTACGGTTCGACCGTTGCCTACGCTGGTGCGACCAACCAGATCGATCTCCGCAGCGCGTCTTTCCTTGGTGTGAATTCGATAGTCGCTGTTTCGGCTATCACGGGCAACTGGAACACCGAGGCCGGTATCACCGCTGGTAGCACTACCGGCGCGGTCTTCGTTGCCGCTGGAACAGGTGGCAGTCACACCCTGGAGTCGCCGGTTGTCGGCGCTTTCATGAACGGCTGCATCGACGGTATCACGCTGCTTGCCGATGAGCGTGTCCTTGTCACGTGGCAGGGTGGTGGTGATAGCACTGTTCATTTGGACAACGGTCTCTACATGGTCGCCACGCTCGGTGACGTCGCCGCGAAGCTCAAGCTCCAGCGTGTCGCAGACTGCGACACGGTTGCAGCCGGTGAGCTGTGGTCGGGTTGCTATGCCTGGGTCACCGATGGTCTCACGCTGAAGGACACGGGTTGGAGTGAGGTCACCGACCTGACAGGGCTGACCATCGACGTTGACGCAACGAACAAGTGGGGGCAGGTCAGCGGTGCTGCGAGCTACACGTACGATCAAGGCTTGATCAAGAACATCAGCTCCATCCAGGTGGACCTCGATAGCGGTGCAGATCTTCAGGGTGCTGGCGCTCCCACTCTCGCCAGGAAGTCCGGTTTGGAGTTCAGTGCTGACACTTCCGGTGGCAAGCTGCGAGTCGCTGTGGCCCCCAATGGCGGTCTCCAGCGTTACCAGACCACGCCTTTTGGTCTGGAGATCAAGCTCTACGCTCCGGGTGGAGTCAACACGTTGGCTCTCGATGGCAGTGGCGGCGGTCTCAGTGTCCTTGGTGTTCCTGACCTATTCACCATTGGCACCACCGCTACCAGTCAGACTCCCGGAACCGGCGTGGTGACCGCCGCCAACCTCAACACCCTGACAGCAGGTGCCACCAGCGATGCCGACGCCCTGCACACCCATCCCGCCATCACTCCTGATTCAGCGGAGAGGGTGGAGATACCGATGGATGGTACAGGCGGATCCGTCGGTGTGGGTGACCCGGTCTACATCAGTGCCTCCGAGAAGATCAACGAGGCTGACACCACGGACGCCAAGGCCAAGGTCATTGGCGTGGCTCGTGATGTGACCACAATCTCCGCGATCAAAGTTGTTGTGGCTGGTGTCGCCGTTGGTGTTCTCTCTGGCGCGGCCCCTGGCGCACCTTACTACCTGGCGACAGGTGGAGGGCTCACGACCGCTCTTCCAGGGGCTGGCAAGCGCGTGATTCAGTGTGGAATGGCCTGGAAGAACACGGACCTGTTCGTTCGTATCGTCGATTTCGGCAAGAAAGCTGCCTGATTTCGAGCACTTAGGCTTCTAGTTCTTGAAGTGGTGCTTGAGGTTCTGGAAGGGTGGGGCTGGATTTGTTCTGGCCCCACCCTCCCTTTCCTGGAGTAGATGTTGGCGCTCGACCGAGTCAAACCTCTGAAGCTCGAGAGCATCGACACAGGTGGCGATGACGACGATCAGTTCCCTACATCTCTTGACCCCACTGAGGACTTAGTAGAGTGCGCTGGGATTGTTTTTGATGATGCCTCCCATGTCGATGAGAGCACAGTCATCACTCGCAGCAACAAGGACATGATCTTCAAGGATGGGTTCAACCCAAGCTATGTTACACTTACACAACTTCTCGAGGGCGTGGGGGCACGGGATAACCGCTATTTGGTTTTCAAAGTTGATGGCGGAACGGTGTACACTACAGCTGGAGATGTAGTTGAAAAGGCGACCGACCCATGAGCACTGGGCTGCACAAAGACCTAGAGATTCTGGAAATCCATCGAGTCCAATGCCTGGAGTATGCGAACTCCACACTGCGCGAGGGGGCGACAGGACTGGTGGCTGCGGACGTGGGTAGGGTGAGTCGGCAGACAGACGACGATACCTTCTGGCTGCTTACCGACCACAGCCCCGTGACGTGGGTTCAGCTAGGTGCTGCTTCGGGCATCTCCGAGGCCCAACACAAGGCTCTGCGGCACCTGATACATTTTATATCTTCCGGCCCCGCTGAAGGGTTTGCCAGTGGAGCATACCAAGAAACAACGGGTACCGTCTTCCCAACCGCTGTGATTTGGTATGATAAAGCCGGAGTTGGAAAGAAGAAGATCGTTGAGAAGACCATTGCGTGGACCGGAGTGAATCCAACTACCATCACCTGGAAGATATACGACGCGGCTGAGACGTTGCTCGCCACGGTCACAGATACGGTGAGCTACTCTGGCGTGTTCGAGACCAGCAGAACGAGGGCAATCTCATGAGTGACTCCCCAGCTTCGATCCTTCACAACACGAGTGGAACAGAGATTGCCACTGCCAGCAATCCGGTGCGTGTGGACCCGACAGGTACCACGGCGCAACCAGTCACCCAAAGCACCGCCAGCAACCTCAAGACCCAAGTGGATGGGCAAGGCACAGCTGGTTCACCAGCTGGTGGGGTGGTCTCCGTTCAAGGTGTGGCTAGTGGGACTGTGCTTCCGGTTTCAGACGGGGGTGGAACGCTCACCGTAGATGGTACAGTTACCGCCAATATCGGCACCGGCGGGAATCTGGCTCTCGACGCCACCCTCACGGGCGGAACGCAGAAGGCCATTGTCCGAGGTGGGGCCAAGGGTGCCATCTCAGCAGCTGATGTCACTTCCACAGCAGAGGGGACTGACCATCAAGCCCTCGACGTTCAGGTCATGCACGGAGGCGCGGCTGTCAACCCTACAGCCATTAGGGCATTGACCAGCTCCGATGTGGTGACAGCCACCCAAGGTACAGCAGCTGCCACTGCAGGAGCCTGGCCTGCCAAAGTGACTGACGGAACCAACGTCTCGGCAGTCAAAGCCGCAAGCACTCCTGCTGCAGCAACAGACCCTGCCCTTGTAGTGGCGATCAGTCCCAACAACACACCGATTCTGCCGAACGGGGCAGCGACCTCAACGCTGCAGACCACTGGCAACACATCTCTAGGAAACCTGGACACCAAGACTCCTGCGCTTGGTCAAGCCGCCATGGCTGCCAGTCAGCCTGTGGTGATTGCCAGCAACCAGACTGCTGTTCCTGTAACTGGATCTTTCTCCTCGAGTGTGGTTCCCAATGGCACCCCTGTCACGGGAACAATTACTGCTCTCAACGGAACCGTACAGGCTGCGGCTGAAGGGTGGGAGAGCATCAATGTTGTTATCACAGGGACATGGAATGCGCAGCTAGTATTTGAGGTATCTAGTGATAGTGGTAGTACGTGGCTCCAAGCTGCTTTCATTGGCACTGCTGCGCCCAACCCAAATCCTGTTCTGTTGTATGCGCTAACCGCCAATGGTACCTATCAGGGAGTAGGAAACTCTGCTTGCACCCATGTGAGAGTACGCGCCGCTGCATTTACTTCTGGCACGGTGTCAGTGCGAATTGTTCTTGCATCCAATAGACAAGCCGTACCTCTTACGCGCTCTTTAATGCAACAAAACGTGGTGGCGTCATCGAACAACAACTCTACTGCGAATCTGGCGGCTGGTGCATCCTTCACCGGCACTGCTGAGAACACATTGGGAGTGGTAGGAATCCTGGTCAACCTCAAGGCCGATCAGTCGATTTTGGTGAAACTGCAGCAGAGTCCGGATAGCACCAACTGGGATCACGAAACTGAGTTCACGGTGATGGCTGGTGTGGGTGACAACCGCACGTACCAGGCGACGGCTTCATACTTCCGCATAATTCTTACCAACGTCGGCAATGCCACGACTACCTATCTGCGACTTCAGGTGACACTGTGCCCTGTGGCTGAGGCTCTGCCTCCAAGTCTTACGCCCAACCGCAAGCTCAGTTTGGCTGCCATGACCACTAGTTGGGCGCCAGACCCCAGCAGCCATCAGGACAATCCACAAAATCGTGCGCTACGGATGGACGTGGATAGGAACCTCAACACTCGTTCCCGTGTGCTAACGGATGAAGCCAGTTTCCGGGATGATTTCACTGGAACTGCCATATACAGCGATAAGACTGGAACATACTACTTCACCAACGGCAGTAAAGTTGTCACTGGTGTTGGCACGGCATTTTTGACCGAGCTGAATAAACAACATCACATCAAGCAGTCCACACACGCCGACTCGGCCTATGCTCTTGTGGATGACGTCAAGAATGACACCTACCTGGAGCTGATTGAGCCCTATACGGGCGCTACAGCTTCAGGTACAGGCAGAGCTTCGTTCTGGAAGTACACCATTGGCTCGGGTGCCTCGATTACTCAGACCGGCTCTGAAATCCTGCTCGCCTCGGGTACTACCAGTGGCTCTCGGGTCCACGCCCACAGAGGTGGAGATTACCTCCCCTACGTGATCGGGTTCAAGGCTAGAGTCACTCAGCGCATTGCTAATCAGATCATTACTATGGGACTGGGAGACAGTGAGTACGACACCGCTGAGAACCAAGCGATGCTGGTCTTTGATGGAACCACGAATACTACAGTCAAGCTCAGAACCAGTTCGTCAGCAGCAGATGTGGAGATCACTACTGCCACACTACCTGATGGACTGGTGTCGAGCACCTCTGCGTACTACCAGTTGGAGGTGACAGGTTCCAAGGTCACGCTGTTTTGCAACGATGTGAAGCTGATTGAACACAAGCTGCACATCCCTGGTCCCTACGCCCCGATGGACTGTCACGCGGACATGCACAACACAGGGGTAGCTGGTAGCACAACAACCCTGGCTCTTGATACCTACTTCTTTAACAACTTTGATAGGGTTGAAATTGCCGGTTCGAGCAAAGGCGATCCGTTCTCGACCAAGGAGATGCGGGCGTCCGTATCTACCGTGACTTCTGTAGCTGCTGCGGTTGCAGACACTTTATTGCTAGCAGCCAACCCCAACCGTCTTGGGGCAACTGTGGTAAACGACGGCACCTCGATTTTGTACTTGAAGTTCGGGAGTGGTGCGAGCGCCACATCGTACACTGTACGTATGACCTCTTATGCCTACTATGAAGTGCCATTCGGTTACACGGGTCGAATCAACGGATATTGGGCTGCTGCAAACGGAAATGCCAGAGTGACCGAGGTCCAATAGCACATGGGTCTCTATCCGCCAGTTCCAGAAGTGGGAGGAATAGTGCAGACAGCATCTGCACTACTGGCGGTGAATACCACTACCACTTCGATCACCTATGTCGACTTGCTGACGGTTACTCTCACAACCGTGGGGGCATCTCGGTTGGAGATCTACGCTAGCCTGTCGACTTCCAATGCTGTGAGCCGTGCGGGCACGAATCAGGACTATTTTAGATTGACGGTGGACTCAACCGTGCTGATAGAGGGTGGCAGTGAGCAGTGGACAGTCACAGAAGCCAGTGCATTGTTCTGTGTAACTGACGTGCTATCGGCAGGATCGCACACTGTGCATTTGCAGTGGTGCACCGACACAGGAGGAACACTTCGTTGTAGTGCTGGTACCATAGTTGCCCAACCTGAACACGCCTCACTCGTAGTGGTAGAGACGACAGGGTAATCCTGTGCCCCTATTTCCACCCTTACCCACCATAGCAACTCAGACCATTTATACACCCTTGACCGTGGACACTACTACCACGTCTACGAGCTATGTCAACCTGTTAACACAAAACATTGTCATTCAGGAAGGTAGCTACCTTCTCATTCGGTCCTCTTTCTCGAGTTCGGATAGCAGCTCGGCTGCTGGCCAGAACTACTTTCGTGTGACCGTTGATGACACCGATTATGGCTATGCCGGAGCTGAAATCTTCACCTGCATTCAATCAGGATCGATTGTTTTAAAAGTTGGCCCGCTGACCGCAGGTAACCACATAGTCAACCTAGATTGGCAAACAGCAGCAGGAAATACACTTCGGTGTCGCCCAGTCACACAGGCTGAGCAGGCAAGTATTGTCACCACCGAGGTTACGGACAGGGAAACCTGATGCCATTATTGCTCCCCAAGGTTGGCGACCCAAACGTGGTGCAGTCGGTCACTACTAGACTGACTTCTGATTCGACTACCACTTCCACAACATATGCCGTTCTGCTCTCACTACCGATTACCACCGTGGGCAGCACAAACCTGTTGATCTGGTTAAGCTACTGCATGAGCTTCACGCCCAGTGTCTCAAACGACTTTCGGATGCAATTGAGAATAGACACAGCGGCGATTCTCTATGCAGGTGAAGAAGAATTTACCACCGCGCAATCAGGAGCAATAGTGCACCGAGCGACCGGCTTGTCTGCCGCAGCGCACACTGTAGATCTGCGGTGGAGAATTGGCGCGGCTGGTGAAGGAACCCTACGTTGCAGGCCTTCAGTGTCTCCTGAAGGTCTGTCTATCTTTGCAATGGAAGTGTTGGTCTAGGAGAACAGTCACATGTCCACATACACCTATTCGATTCAGAGCGACTTCCCGAATCATGCTGTTTCCTCCGACCGTCTGACTTCGGAGATCTCGGACAGTGCCATTGTGACCGCTCTGGATCACATCGATACCTCGGGCGACAGTTGTCACGTCGTATTCAAGGCGGAGCTGTCCAGTGGAGATGAGCAAACCCTGGACGGATTGGTGGCGGCTCACTCGGGTGAGGCTCTGCCATCCAGTGGCATGCTTGTCTCGCTCGCTGGCCCCAAACAAGTAGACGGTTCGCCCTACTTCAGCCCATGTATGTTCCCATCTGGCGTCTATCTCTACATCACAGGAGCCGGTGACGGAACGGAGCGAGGCAATGGACAAGCGTTCCAACTCTCCTCAGAGACAGAAGAGAACAAGGTAGTGGAGTTCGGCTTTCTGGACTGGGTGCTGGTTGCCGGTGGTGGAGTGCTGGTCAAGGGTGCACAACTTGGAGATCACGCCACCATGGAGGTCTACTGCCCTGCAACACCAGTAGTGCCCAATGGCGGCAACACCGGCAACTGCAACGTGGTGGATGGGATCATTGTCCCTGCGGCCGGAAACGGCAGCTACGATGTCAACCTAGCGCAGGCCAATCCTGTTCTGACTCCTCTCAAGAATGGTTATTGGGAGTGGGATTTCCCACTCACGGGCAAGGGCACGGTCACCCTGGGTGCACCAGGTCAAGCCGGGGCACATCTCATTGCTGCCGACTACCCCCTGACCAAGTTCATCAACAAGACTCCACTCCGCGACGGTCACATGGACTTCACCATCTCGGCCATCGAGCCCAAGATCTTGTTGCCGCATTGGAAGGGCAAGGTAACTGTGCACAACGCGGGGCACACGGGTCTGGAGGTAGCTTGGTACCTCACCACTGCCAGGGTGCAAACAATATGAGTGCCATAACATTCATCACCTTAACCCCAACTTTCGACTTGTGGTCAATCATCCACTTCGGTTTCTGGGCTTTCGTAGGTAGCTCGATTGGGGCCATGTGGGAACCTCCTCTGTGGGTGCATTTGGTCTACACCTTGGTAGGCAGTTACGTCTGGGAAGGAATAGAGTTTCCACTCCAGCGCAAGTTCCCTCACAAATGGGGATATAGATTGGAATCACCCCTCAATTCCTTCGTTGGAGATCCGATTAGCAACTTACTAGGAGCTGCTTTCGGTTGGTTCGTGGTAGCTTACTACCGCAAGCATTGGTGGATCTGGAGAAAACAACTTGGACCCAAGTGAAACGGAAACGCCTAGTCAGAGAATTACGCTGGATATGCCCATGGTGCGGGCACATCTGGATGTCAAAGCCAGCAGTACGAAGCTGCTGCGTTTGCGGAGCTTTGATAGACGAGAGGGGCTGGGCGTTACGATTGGATTCTCCACCACCAACAAGTTCATCAGTCGATTCATCAGGTGGATCACCAGAGCAAAAGTCAGTCATGCGTGGATTGGTTTCAACGACTCCACGTTAGGGCAACGCATGGTCATGCAAGCAGAACGTTGGGGCTACGAGGTCAGACCTTGGACCAAGTGGCTGACTCAAAACAAGTGGATAGCCGAATTCGAGATACCACAAGAACATGCTGTTATCTCTTTGCAGTTCATGGTCAGTTTCTTGGGAAGTGACTACGATTTCACGTCTGCCCTACTGTTGGGTCTGAAGCGCTGGTTTGGCCGATGGTTTAAACGCCCAACTCAGAGTCCAACCAAACTCATGTGCTCAGAAGGTGTAGTGAGGTTTTTGCAATTTGGTCAATACGAGTTCGCGACCGGGTTGGACCCTGAAGCGACCTCACCCGGAGAACTTCTGGACCTAGTAGCCAACAAAGGTTTGCCAAGGCTGGCAGAACCGAACAGAACTTCGAAACCCTAAGGAGACCTCATCATGGCAATCGACCAAGAGTGGACAAGTGTTTACCCAACCGGGTTGGATTCCAACAGCTCCATGCCGGACCTGGGAGACCACACCCACAACACCAGGTGGAGCCAGTGGCAAGCTCTGAGAAATGCTGTTAAAGAGCTGGAAGCCCAGGTGGGCTCAGACTCGCTAGAATCTTCTTCCTTGCGTGCCAACCGAGCTACTACCACGACCGGGGTGTTCCACGTCTACGCCAACGGCTCAACTGGTAACGACTCGAACTCGGGGTTGGACGTGGACCACCCCAAGTTAACATTACAAGCGGTCTTCAACCTGATTCCAGACATAGTCAAGCACAACACTTGTGTACACTTGGCCGGTACTTTCAACGAGTTTGGCATCGTTAACTTTGCAAAAACTCGGGAAGGCTATGCAGGTGCCTCGACTCCCATAATTCTAATAGACGGTGGAGACACCACCACTGTTGTGGATGACAATGGAGGAAACCACTATACAACTATCGCTGGCACTTCTACATCGCAACTGGTTGTATCTGGTACTCCCTGGACAACAGACCAACGTTACGGTTACTGGATCAAAATCCTGACCGGTCCTGCTGCGGGTGAAATTCGCTCGATCTTCAAGAACGTCACTGACACAATATACCCAGCTAGATACTTCACTAGCGCTCCGGGAACTGGGGCGACTTTTGACATCGTTAGACCCACAACTACTCTCAGTGCTTCATCTACCACTTCATACATTTTGTTGTGTAACACAACAAGACCAGCTGTTAGAATACAGAGATTATACTGCAGTGGAAGCAAAGTTTCTTTCTATTCGCTAGGTAACCTAGACCTTTGTTTGTCCAGCTTGGTATTGAATACAACAGCTTCTTCTGCGTGGAGTGCCACGAGCGATGTGAGTATTGCTGTCCAGGTAAATGTATACAACAACTCTTCATTTGTCTTAGACACATCGAACAAGACTGGAGTTAGTGTTCCAGGTTCATCAACTCTGGACTTTAGTGGATGTGGGCGTGTCAATTTACCTATGCTCCTAAGTCGAAACGTTGAACTGGCTGGGTGTGGCTTCTCCAATCTATGGCAAGGTAGTCGGATACGAGGGAAACTGACATTGACTGATTGTGCCAATGGTTGCGGAGAAGGTACTCCACAGTTTCAAAACACTACTAGTCCTGGCTGCCAAGTCACAACGGTGGGAGACTCCAGTGGTGTCGGTGTACTTTTGAAGAACACAAGAGTAACAATTCATAACATCAACATTAGCAACAACACCTCGCATGGCATTGAAGCAGTTAAGAGTCATGTAGAATTCACAGGTGCTTGTACTGGGTCTGGCAACGGGGGCGCTGGTGTCTACGCCCACAGTGGCTCCGTAGTCCACATCAAACACGGTGCAGCCCCAACCTTGACCGGTACCGTGGGTGATCTTGCAGTGTCCAGTCCAACAGCACAAGAAAGTACTTGGGCGGCCATCGACGCTGGTACCCCAGTTGCAATTGCGGCTGAGATGACCATGGCTAAGGAAGTGGTGTAACTATCATGGCAAAAATAACCGATTTCGCAACCGTAACCACCAAGACACTCCAGGTCTACGCAAATGGGTCGACTGGCAACGACTCCAACGACGGATTGACTGTTGGTACACCCAAGTTGACCTTGGGTGCTGTGTTCGCACTTGTGCCGGACATAGTTAAGCACAACGTCTGCGTCAACCTGGCAGGTACGCTCACAGATTGGGGTGCAATCACTTTGTCGAGAACTGCCCTCGCGTGGCTTTTTGTTGATGGCGGGACCAACACGACTACCCTTGCAGGTCCCTACACAGCCGACATTCACGAGACTTACTCTATAGGATTGACCACAGCAGGTTGGACAGCCAACGCCTACAGGGGTTATTCGGTCAAGGTCACGTCTGGTGCATGCAATGGCGAAATAAGGACCATTCAGTCGCACACTACTACCACCATCACTCCCACCCAGAACTTCTCCACAGATCCGGGCGCAGCTACGTTTGTCATCGTTCGACCAACCACCACCCTCAGTGCCAGCTCTACTGAATCTGGGCTGACGATATCAAACTTGGGTGACGGCGTTGGTCGGATCACTGTACAGAACATCTACCTGACAGGTTCCAAAGCACAGCTAAGTGCATACAATAGTTGTGGTGAAGTGGCATTTGCCAATGTTGTTTCCGACTCAACCAAACAACCTCCAATTGTAGCCAACTGGCTAAACCTCTTGCTGTTCTCGTCCAATGTTTACAACACGACCACCTTTCCCTTTACCCTTAACACACTGTATCACACAGGTGTAACAGTGCGAGGGAACTGGAGCACCAGTCTGACTGCTTCCGTGTACCACGTGCAAGACTTCTATGTGTACGGGGGCCTTTTGAATTGTCTGGACTGCAATAGTTGTGGTAGTGTGTTCATGACACAAGGTTGGAAGATATCCGGTATGTACTTGTGGCACAACCTGCGAGTCGCTCTAATGAGTGCTAGCGGCTTTGCAAAAGGGGAGGCTAGTGGCTGCTCCAATGCTGCAGGTTTACAAATCAGACGCAGCTTCGTCACCATTTACGACTATGTGAACATATCCAGCAACGGTGCCCAAGGAATGGTTGTAGACTTGGGCTCGATAGTACAAATCTACACGGCTACTGCTGCCCTGAGCGGTTCTGGCAACGTGGGCTGGGGTGTGCTTTGTGACTATGACGCCACGGTGCTCTACTACAACACAATCACCCCAACTTTGACTGGAGCTAGTGGAGAGGTGTACACCGCTACTGGGGCTGGAACAGCAACTTGGGCGCAGATTGCTGCTGGAACAATTCTGTCGGGTGCTACCTACAAGTGCTTGGTTCGCAAGTACTGACACCCACTTAGGAGAGACCATTGGCAAAAATAACCGATTTCGCAACCGTAACCACCAAGACACTCCAGGTCTACGCAAATGGGTCGACTGGCAACGACTCCAACGACGGCTTGACTGTTGGTACGCCTAAGTTGACCTTGGGGGCCGTGTTCGCCTTGGTACCAGACATAGTCAAACACAACGTGTGTGTGAACCTGGCTGGTACTTTCAATGAACCAGGTGACATCAATTTTTCCCGCATGATTCAAGACACTGGTTTCCTGTTGGTTGATGGTGGGTCCACAACCACTACCCTTGCTGGACCCTACACAGCTAACATCCATGAGACCTACTCCATTGGGCTCACCACGGCTGGTTGGACGGTAGACGCCCACAAGGGTTACACAGTTTCCGTTACGTCTGGCCCGTGCAATGGTGAGAAGCGCACCATTCAGAGCAACACCGCCACCACCATAACACCGGTCAAGGATTTTAGTGCAGATCCCGGAGCTGCTACCTTCGTGATCGAAAGGCCGACTACCACCATCAGTGCTTCCAGTGCTGACGCGATATTGAAATTGGCGATGTACAGCAACGCGGTAACTCGGATGGCATTCAGACTACAACGCCTGTACATGTCCGGAACCAAAGCTGCTTTGCAATATCAGGGAATGTGCAGAGCTTTCATCACCAACTTCATATCCGATTCTACTGCAGCCAGCGGCTTCTACCCGTCTTCGTTTACGGGTCTCGGCAACGTTCGACAGAACCCCGCTACTTTTGCTGATATCGCGGATACCATAGAGTATGTCGGATTCTGCAACAGGGTAGCAGCAACAAATCTCTATAGCGCCGCGTGCTATTTTTATGGTTGCTACTTTGCCGTTCTAACTGCAACCGGTTGCACTAACCTGGTGTATCTAGCTGCGGGAACTAGAATCAATGGGGGCGCCTTTGCTTTTCAATTGACTTCTAGTCGGGCGTGGATAGCCAGTGCTGCTGGTTACGCTAAAGTCAAGATCGGTGGGGCCTCCACCTATGGTGTCTATGCAGGGGAGCAATCCTACATCTGGTTTGGAGATTATGTGGAACTGAGTAATAACTCTTACGTTGGTCTAATGCTCATCAACTCAACAGGCTGGATAGGTGGGACTACTTCGAAGCTTGCTGGCAGTAGCAATGGTAGTTGGGGTGCTTACATCGATGTTGGTGGAAGACTGTTTTTGACCAGCGGTGCTACACCAACCTTGACTGGCACAAGTGGGGAATGCGCTATCCCAACTGGTACTGGTGCCACTTGGGTGAATATCAATGGTGGCACCGTTCTTAGCGATGCAGCCTATGCTGCACTGGTTCGCAAGTACTAACACACAGGAGAAACCTCATGAACAAGCCGTATGTTTGTCACAATTGCTCAACCGAGTTCGATCTGTGGCCACTCCCAGAACTCCCAGAGCCACCGCCAGGTGGTCCGGGTGCGCCTTTTCCGGAGCAGACCATGCCAACGCTCATCAAAGTCAAGTGTCCTGGTTGCTATAACAACGGTTACACCAGCACTGACAAGATGATCTACACGGTGAACTTGGAGACCATGGAATTGGTGTCTGAAGGACTGTGAGACTCACCACGTGCCAGTGCAGATTAGGATATGAAGATGCCTGCTGATAAAGACCTGCTGTATCAAATTGCCACGGATGTCGGTGAGACGCGAGCGGGAGTCGACAATCTCAAGGAGCAATTCGAAGGGACTGTCGGCAAGGGCGAATGCACACAACGGCACGTAGTCGTCGCACAATCCATTGAGTCGCTGAAGAAAGAACTGGTGGCCGAATTCAAGAAGGGCACCGGCCAGGCGCATCCTGCTATCACGGACAAGATGCTCGAGAAGAAGCGCAACGCCGTTATGTTCTGGATTGCAATGATTACTGGCATAGGGACCATTGGTAGTGGCGTTGTGCTCGGAGCATGGAAGGTATTCGACTTCATGAGTCAGGTGCAACAGGGGCTGAAGCAGTCGCAACAGGAGATCCGAACGGAGATCAAGGCAAACAAGGCGGGCGGCAAACCTCGAGTGATATACGTGACCGTTCCGGCTCTTCCGGACATGGGAATCAAGCCCAGACCAGCGGTGCGTCCCAGAACCAAACGGTGAAATGGCTTAGGATGAAACCATGTCCAGGTTCGAAACAGTTGAGGTGTTCGCCGGTTTTGTGCTAGACGTGCATGGAGATGTCTTCTCCGCACGATTCAGAAGCATCACACGCCCAGGGGTTGAAGAGGAGGGGGAAATCCCATTGGTGGAGATTGCCGAGAAGGACCGAAAGAATGTGGTGCCCGGGGCCTGGTTCAAGTGGCACATTGCCTTCTATGAGGACGAACTTAAACTGCGTGCATCTTTCTTTCGCTTCAGTGAAGATACTTGGAGTGCGACAGAGCTCGCCACCGCACACGAGCTCGCGGTGAAGATGTTGCACTCGATTGACGGAATGGGCAAATGAGTCTTGTCGAATACACATTGATCAGAACCAATCGAGGGCTACTGACTCTCGGACAACTCAGAAGAATGCCAGACTTGACAGGTCATCTGGCTGTGACAAAGTTGCATGAGTGCTCAATCATCAGTTGCAAGAGCAATGGTGTCGAACCCACACTCCGTGTGCTGATCGAGAACGGCATGACGTTGCGTGGGACGGCAGACCAGATGGTGCGCCTGATAGCGAGGGATGAATCGACATGTAGTTGGAAACGACTGGACACCCTGTTCGAGAATGACATGGTTGCATTCATGACTTCGACCTGTAAAGGTGTGCCAAGCTTTCGAGGAATGGCGGTGATCAATGTACGAGAGGCCGACGAGATGGAAGTATTCGATTTAGAAGTTTCTGCGAAACAGATGATTGCAAATGGCATCTTAGTGAAAGCAAAGTAGCACTTGAAGACATGCCAGCCACCGATTACGGCATTGTAGAATCTGATGCTCAGCAGGTACAAGTTACCTCGGCTTGGCTGATACGTTGTATTCCTGGCAGTGAAGAATCTATTCTTTTTCGCTCAGACGAGAACGTCGCAATCTTAACCGAGCTTGAATTCGATCAACAACAAGTAGAGACATATTCTGCCACATGGCTCGAGCAGTACCATCCCGGTTCGGTTGAATCTATTCTTTTTCGCTCAGACGAGAACGTCGCAATCTTAACCGAGCTTGAATTCGATCAACAACAACGGAGTGTCGAGGCCGTCCCCTGGCTGGATTCCGGGATGGCAACGCTCGAACCGTCCATTGACATGGCTCAGGCCCAGGGCAGCGAGCCGTTCATCGATCTTGTGCGCACCACACCAGTGACCGGCGCAGTAGAAGTCGGTGTCGGTTCGCCAATCATTCTATACGTAGCCGATCGTATTGCCAAGCGCGAAGTACCAGTAGAACTCATAGCAGCCAACGAATACACATCCACTCCCACACCTGCACACGGTGTTGCAGATCTCAAGACCACTATCAGGGTGAAGATCGGTGAGGGAACGTGGGCAACCATCTACTCTTCCGGCTCCGCGCAGGGCGGATGGACTGTGGCCGCACAGACAGACCTGCTATATCAAGGTTACAAATACACACTGACGCCACCAACCCCTTTTCCACCAAACACGCCTATCGTCTTCGGCGTGGACATGGAGGACCAGGATCGCAATTTCGCCCATGACGAGACATATGGATTCACTACGGCCAAAGCCGTATCAGCCACGGATTATGGTGTTGTAGAAGTAGATTTTCAACAACAAACAGAATACACTGCGCCATGGCTATTGGCACAAGGGCCAAATGCCGAGGAATCCATCTTTTACCGTATAGACGAAATCATAGACAATCTGGTTGAATCTGAATTCGACCAGCAGCAGTTGGAGGTCTATACGGCGCCATGGCTTGAGAACTGCTTACCTGGAAGTATCGAGTCTACACTATTCCGTATAGACGAAATCATAGACAATCTGGTTGAATCTGAATTCGACCAGCAGCAGCAAGGTCAAGAGGTGCCGCCGTGGGTTCCGTTATTCGACACATTCGAACTCATCACTGCCACTGCTCCGGTTCAACTCAGTGAGCCATTTGTTGATTACACTCGCACACTACCAGTATCCGGCGCGGCAAATGTCCAAACAGACTCTACAATCGTATTGTATGTAGCAGACAAGATCGCCAAGCGCGAATCACACATAGAACTGGTTGCAGCAGACATCTATAGTTACACGCCGGAGCCAGCTCGTGGTATAGCAGACCTGAAGACAGTTATTAGAGTGAAGTATGGCTCTGGTGCGTGGGTCACCATTTACTCCAACGGTGCAGCACAAAGTGGTTGGACAGTAGACAAGCAAGTAGATCAGTTCTATCAAGGATACAAGTACACTCTCACGCCCGGCGCAGCCTTCCCAAACCTCACATCCGTCCTCTTTGCAATTACCATGGAGGACCAAGATCACAACTTTGCATGCGATGAGAGCTATGGATTCACCACAGTAAGATACATACCGGCTACGGACTATGGAGTTGTGGAACTAGATGCCTGCCAGGGAACCGAATCTCAACCATGGCTGATGGTATGCACACCAGGCAGCGAGCAGCCAATATTCCACGAGATAACTTCCGATTTACTACCGGCACAATTTGACCATCAGCAGCAACAGCAAGAAGTGCCACTGTGGGCCCCACAATTCGAATCGTTTGAAGTAGCTTCCATTGTGGCCCCTGCACAGGGCAGCGAGCCATTCATTGACTACACCCGCACGTGGCCACAGACAGGTACACTTGATGTGCAGCCAAGCTCATCGATCGTACTCTATGTCGCAGATCGCATAGCCAAGCGTGAAACCCATGTACTGCTTGTTGAAGCAGATGAATTCGCCAGCACGCCTGAGCCAGCACGTGGCATAGCAGACCTGAAGACGGTTATCAGAGTGAAGTATGGCTCTGGGACATGGACAACTGTTTACTTTTCTGGCTCCGCACAAAACGGTTGGACAGTAGACAAACAGACGGACCTGCTGTATAAAGGTTACAAGTACATACTCACACCACCGGTAGCCTTTCCAGACTTCACTCAGATTCGCTTCGGTGTGAGCGCAGAAGACCAGGATAGAAATTTCTCGTATGATGAGACATATAACTTCAGCACAACCGAAAGTTTCACATATGGCTCATGCAGCCTGGGGATGGAAATGACAACAGTTTACATCAAGACCGGCGACAAAGAGCCACTACAGGCCATGGTTGTGGATACTGACGGAATACCGACGATCGGGCTGATTGACGTGAAGGCCAAGATTCGTCGGCTGTCCGATGGCCTGTACTACGACTGGACAGACAACCGGTTCAAGGCCGGAGTCAGTGTTGCAAAACTGATGGAGGCGCTGTCCGAGGTGTCATCCATCTACTTCAAGGGCGAGTACATCCTGAACACAGTCGATCATCCCATGGGGTGGGACACAGCGAAGATCGCCAACGTCAACGCTGATGATGTTTATCACGTCACGGTGGACCAAGACGGTGCACGGACGGCCGGCAATCTCCCACAGATCGGGGAAATCAAGGCCGGCCGTTGGGTCGACATGTTGAATGCGCAAGTCTCTACACGTGCAACACCCGACGATGTGGAGACACGGGCGACGACAGTGATCCGTGACTTCGGCCTCGACCACCTCGTGTCGGTCAACCCCGGCATTGTGCCCCCAGCGGCCAACACGTACATCAGGCAGATCCTGGACAAAGAGAACCAGATACTGGCTGGTAGTAACTCTTGCAACGTGAAACAGAGCTTTGCCTACGATCCAGCACTTGACCTCATCACTGGCCAGCTCTGGGTCGAGAAGAACAACCGTGTCAACGACGACACGATCTCCATGACCATGAGTTGGTATGACGAGGATGGAAACTTCGTCTTCAGCGCGGCTGGCGTGCCCGACCTGCAGGGTGTCTACAAGGTGAGCAAGACCACTCCTGGTCTGGTGCGCAACCGGTCCTATTACACGGTTGTCACTGCCAACTTGCCGGAGATCGGCACCGTCACCAGTGCCAAGGGCACATTCACGGTGGGTTGACGAGAACGAACTGATGTACTTGATGACCTACAGCAGTGACGTCTCCCAGGGCCTACACATGGCCGGAAGTGCCTACGTACCAGATTCGATGATCACCACTTCCGATGTGGAAGTGCAGCAACTGTATGTGCAGGTCTACGTAGCCGTCTACTACGACGCCTGCAGAAAGCTCATCGTCGGCCCTGATGCACGGCTGCTCATCGAGATCTTACCCGACATGCTGATGGCGTTGCGGATCGATCCTGACGTCGTTCAGCACCTGTTCGACAGTGGCTACGCTTCGACCGAGCTGGCCATCGGACCAGACGCCTTCGCCAGAGTGGAGCTCAGCCTGACGGAACGTGGCCTGAGAGTGGGTCCACAAGCAGAGGCTCAAATCCAGATCATGCCGGATGGATCGGCGCAAATAAGTATTTCACCCGACTGTCTTGTCAAGCTACAATCTGGCGGAGGCGGCAAAGTGTTGCAGGTCGGACCGGATGCAATAGCCAAACTCATCATCGACGTCTGTGGAGACTGACATGAGCGCACAGTACGACATCACGGCGGATTATCTGATAAAGTCCGGGTTCCGACCGATTCATGCTGGGGATGACTACGATCACTTCTTCACCGTGGAGAGACCACCGGGTACGGCGCTGTCACTCGCATTGGCCAAGATCTGGTTCACCATCAAGGAGGACGCCGTCGACTCTGATGCCGAGGCCAAGCTCCAGTACACAACAGACAGCGCGGACGAGATCGAGATCACGGCTCCTGCCACCGGTGCATTCACTATTCATCTGGCAGCAGCCGATACAGAGAATCTGGCCGGAACCTGGCAGTACGACGTACAGGTCAAGTTGAGCACAGCGAAGATCATCACCATCGCTCGAGGGTTCATCGAGTTCCTGCCGCACATCACGTACGCCAGGAGCTGAATTCGTTTCTTCGAAAAGGAGAAAACCATGAGAGCAAGAAACGCAGTGGCAGTGCTGACAACAGTGTGGTTCATCACGGCAGTTGCCCTCGCTCAGGAGAAGAAAGAAGCGGTGAAGGCTGTACCGGTGAAGACGACAGTGAAGGCTCCGGCAAAAACTGACCCGGCGATTCCAACTGCCCCGGTTGCCGTAAAGGAAGCGGTGACGGTGAAGACTCCAACCACACAGCCTGTGTCCTCCGACGACGCAGGTGGCATCCTGGGAGCGATCCTCGCTGCAGCGAAAGGAGGCAAGTGGGCCTTGATGGTTGGATTCATCGTGATGCTCCTCACGTGGCTCGTTAACAAGATTCTCCGAGGGAAGATCCCTTCAGCGGTGATGCCATGGTTAGCTATCGGCCTGTCAATGATCGCAGCGGTCGCGTTCTCACTGAGTACGGGAGCTGGATGGCTGAACGCGTTCATCGTCGGAGTGCAATCCGGTTTGATCGCGGCCGGCAGCTGGAGTGCCTTCGGCAAGTACCTACCGGTGATTGGCAAACCGGAGGTGAAATAAACATGTCATGGTGGCGACAGAACTGGCGAATCGGCGTCGGACTCATCGCCGCCGGTCTCGGCTGCATTGTAGTGCTCGTGCTCTGGATCATGAAACGAGGAAAGGAGGCCGAGGAGCTCCGTGCAAAGCTCGCCATGATGAACACCACCTTGAAGGTAGCAGGCCTGGAGGCCGACAAGAAGGCTCGAGGCAAGGAGCTTGAACAGAACAGCGTGGAGTCTGTCAAGCTCGACGCCAGGATCGTACAGGCCAAGAAGGACACCGTGGCCAAGGTACAATCGGTCAAGGAGATGTCAGATGCTGAAGTCATCGAGGCGTTCAAGAAACTCGGCTACTGAAGTGCTGATCGTTACTGCATTACTCTGCCTGAGCGCACCGGTTTGGGCGCAGACCGAAGCGCCTGCAGCTCCTCTTGGCTCACAGCCCTACACGTTGCATGGTGTGGACGGCTTGTGGTTTCCCATGACGTCGGCTCGCAAGCTGCTCACGGATGTGTTGAAGGGCTCAGAGATGGAGCAGACGCTGAAGCTGATCGAGCAGCGCCTACAGTTCGAGAAGGACCGCAGCGAGCTCCTGAACCGCAACGTGAAGACCATCGAGCAGATCGCTGTCCAGTGGAAGGGCACCGCCGAGGCGCAAGCCAAGCAACTAGCCACAGCAATCCCATGGTGGAGGCACCCCTACCTCTGGACAGCCGTCGGATTCGTCGTCGGAACCGGCGTGACCGTCGGCCTCACCTTCGCGGCCCAACGGGCCACGAATTAAGAGCACTCTTCCTTCAATCCACTTCTCTCTTCTCCCTTCTCTTCCTCCTTCTCCCTTCTCTTCCTCCTTCTCCCTTCTCTTCCTACTTCTCCTTCCTCTTCTAGGAATAGCCGTTTCCCCGCATAATTGTCTTGACAGTTCCACATTGCATAATATAGAATGACGGGTGGTTGGGGTGGGTTAAGGTTTGTATATAGGGGGTTGTTAAATGAATCCAAGAGCTTGCGTCAGCACTGAATCATCTAGTAATAGTTTTTGACTTCGGAGACGGCTTGAACGGTCTGGAGATCTACGTAGACTGGCGTCGAGCGATGAGCGAACTTGTCGCTGTCGAGAATGAGAAGCCCGTCGTCGTCCAATCGGTTGAAGAAACCGACGATCACGTGCTGGGCCATCAGAGTCAACTTGATCTCAGTGCCAGGTCGCAGACCGATTTTCCGAAAGAGCTCAGCAGTCATTTGCCCCACTCCGGGCAGTTCTTCATCACCCACTCGGCCGGGTCGCTCACGATGACCTTCGCAGCCAGATAGCAGGTCCAGACCTCGTAGTCGCGAATCACGACCTCGCAGAGCGCTTTGGCCGCTTGCCGCATGGCCTCCGTTGGCTCCGTTCGCTCACCCTCCGGGTCGCCGTACTCCTCGTCGAGATACTCCAGGGCCTGCTCGAGAATGAGCTCCGGTTCGAGATCGGAGATAGAGAGCGCTCTGCTTCGCATGGCCACGAGCTCAAGCGTGGCCGGAAGGGAATCACATGCATCAAGAGCGGCCTCGATGGCTTCCTCCAGCTCGGTGTGAGAGTAGCGTTCCTCGTCCGGAGGACCCCAGTAGCAGTCGGAGAACTCCTCCAGGTCAGCCTTGGTCATGTCGTTGTATGAAAAAGTCTTCATCGGTCGACTCCTCTATGGCGTATGTCTATACGAAGAACTTCCTTGGCTTCATAACATGTGGCAAACGGTCCGTGTAGCATTTGGCCGTCAAAGAAATACCATCCAGGCAGATCGTATCCTAGAGCTTGCCACGAAGCCAAATCCGTCATCGTCAGGCTATCGCTAAGAATGAACACTGTATTGTCATGCAGTCCTAGCTCCTGTCTCGTCATGTGCATACTTCACCCATTTCTCCTGCGTTCACCCTCGGACCTGCCGGTGTCTTCTTTGCGCCGATCGTAGCACTTGCTGCAATACGGCACGAGGACCAGCTTGGTGGGATGCACATCGAGGTAGTGCTTCGTGTTCTCCTTGCAGGTAAGGCAGTATTTGATCACGACAGCAGGTGACCGGAATGCGAGTGTAGGTCCTCAAGAATGACCGGGATGGTTTTTTGGAAGTACTCAAACACTTGTTTTGCAAGTAGCTTGATCTCCCATTGCGCGTGCTCGTCCATGCGCATCTTGAAGAAGTGTCTCCACTCTCGAAGATTGAAAGTGGTGTACACTTCCGTCTTGGTTGCATTTGGCAGAATGCTTCGTGCATCCTCTGCCGGAGTTCCCATTTCTCTCAATTGTTGGTATGTGCGATACGCACTAATGGCATCCAGTAGCATCACGCCAAGCGGAGATCGAATGTTTACACCCTCAGCCAACTTGCCCGGAGGTGCGATAACCAGCCTTTCACATACGACACCTTCGTCGGCTACATCTATTTCGCTTGGTGCGAGGAAGACAGAACTGCCCGCAGGAACATGACCAATCGTTGGTGGAACAATCACCTTTAGACTACAGTCTGCGCTATCACCGGAGTAGTCACAAAATCTTTGTGATTCTTGCGTATAGGCTGCAATCCTATGCCTGACTAGTTGATGGGACATGGAGCGCGAGCCAACGAAACACACGGTGAAAGAAGCATGCTCCAGAATGCTATCGTGGCCCCATTGAATGGCCACCTTTCGTATGAAAGGTTCTGCACTGCCAGACTTGATGCGTCCTTCGCTCTTGTGTGAAACACGCCCGCATTCCTCAATCAACAGTAATGCACGGCTCGCCCACTCCGGATCAATTCGTGGCGTGATCAATTCCACATGCGGTTCCACTATCTGTAGCTTCTCCATTATGTCCTCCATTCACGTTGTTATCTACTGCTGGCCTGGCACCAGATGCGCAAGCAAAATGCATGATGTTTTCGGCATTCTTGAAGAAGGCCGGACCGCTGCCGCCCCAGTCGCATGAGACAACACAGCCACTGGACTCATGCCATGAGAACCGCTTGCCGCAGACAGTGCATCTGGAGAACAGCCAGCGCTTCGCCTGCTGCAGTGGATGAACCTGTATCTTCCAGTGATGGACGTGCCACTTGGGGTGCCTCCACCACGGGCGGCCGAGCTTATCGCGCCACTGCCACCAAACGAACTTGACAGCCTCCTGCGCTTCGGGGGAAAGCATTTTCAGCTCGTCGACAATCCCTGGCCACCAGCCGTTCTGCTTGGTCAGCCTTGCGCCAAACCAGTCGCAGGAGTCATCGGAACCATCTGTCTCCGGATCGACATGCCAGATGGTAATCCAGCTCGGCCAATACCATTTCTTGTTCGCCCAATTTCTCCGCTCAGGCCATGGGCGGCGAATCTCGAAGGCGACGGTCATCGGATCATGCATTGGAGGTTCATTCCTCTTCAGGTCGTGAGTATCGCGACACCGGTGAGGCGCCAGACGAAGTGTCGTAGGAAATGCAACACGTGGGATGCCCCTGAGGAGAGAAAGAGCAGACGGACCCTGGACAGCCCACGTGGCCGTCCCAGCCGCTTCCAGAGCTCCCAGGACAAGTCGGTGATGGCTCGATAGCGCCAGCCGGTAGGCAGCCTGGGGCCCGTGTAAACACTCCACCGCGCGTCATTGTACGCCCCCTTGAGCTTTCCCCGGTAGATGCCAAATGGTCCAGCGTCTCGCACTGAGGTCAGTACACAACGCGCCGTGTCGTAAGTGCAGACGACAACCCGTCGGCCACAACCGACTCGCTTCCAGCCACGATAGGCGATGTGAGATTGCTCCTTGGTGAACAGGCCACCGCAAGCCAATTCCTCACCGCTACGGCCATCATTCACTCGATAGGCCGATAGGGCGCCGGAATCCTGTGAGGAGGAGAATAGAGATATAGCACCCATTGCTATCTTGAACAATTCCAACGGCATGCAAGCTCTTCAGCGTGTCAGTTCCTCCACGATCGCCGCAACGCGCTCTGCAAGCTCATGGAGCTCACAGTCATTCTGGATTCTGAAATCCCATCCGGTGAAATGGTCAAGTGCCGTCTCCGAGGGATGCTCCAGCGCTCGTGGATCGGCCTTGAACTCTTCCGGTAGCAACTCGACTGGCCGTTCGACCAGGATGAGGCACCCGCCAAGACGCCGTATGCAGTCCACCTCGTTCGGAAAGCGTACATCGGTGATGATAATATCGGTATTTGGCGCCATTGTAGCCCGTCGTTCCAAGGTGCGAGCCCAGATGTCAGGGCCGAACGTATGCCGCATGGCCTCGGTGCCAGCCAGTTGCAGGATGCGCCGTGGGGTGAGCTTCCAGAATGGATCTTCGATGAGCTTTTGATCACCATACAGCTGCGCGTCGCTGAGTAGGAACACGCCCCCGCCGATCCCATCTTTCAATGAATGAGCAAAGCTGTCGAGTCGGCTGTAGCGCCACTTCCGTTGAAGAACGGCCATCACGAGGCCAGCGCAGGTGTCTTTTCCATGCCCAGCCTTGCCGCCGAAACCAATCACAAGGCGCTGTTGTAATTCCATTTATCCTATTGGCTTTCCTTGTGTTGGCATGTGCGTCGGTTTCACAGGTTCCGCGGGTTCCACAGGCTCCAGAACCCACTGTTCATTCGGATCGGAGACAAAGCAGGCCCCACCGCCGCCCGCAAAGACAACCCAGCCATTGGGGACACGCAGACGGTACACACCGATCCACGCTCCGCCACCCACGGACTCAACTTCTCGCGGAAAGACGGTCAGACTGCGATAGGGCCCCTGAGCCCCGGTGCCGCCCGATGGCGGCTTGACCTTCGTCGGATCGATTGCTGATCCCTCTGGTTGATATCTCTCATTCATTCTTTCACTCCGATGAAAACTATTCTGAACTGTGTCGAGAGCCGTCCTTACCTAAGATTCCTTGTTGACTAGGGCAACGACCGACCCTTCCTGCAAACCCTGTTTTGCCCGCGTGGCATCGAAGTCCTGCTCCAGCCACATCCACTTCCGCAGCTCTGCCAGTCTTGCTTCAAGCTTGTTCCACTCATTCACGAGCCTGCACTCCTCGGCTCGCATCTGTTCCAACAGCGTAGCCATTGCTTCCTCCTGGTGGTCCTCGCCTAAGGAGCTGATGGGATGTCGAGAATGACCGTGCCTTTGTCCTTGGTGTCGACGTAGACCCTTCCACCAGCCTTCACATGGGCCATAAGCTCGGCCACCTTTCGCACGGCGTATCGGACTGCCTCAGAGACGGTTGTTGCGCGGATGCCCTTGCGCACGGTGGAGGTCTCCTTCTCTGTGGCCTTGTCAAACATGAACGTTCTTCGTCGATAACGAGGCTCCGGCTTGGCCACGCCGGGCTTGCGCCTGAGTACTGGTCCCTTGTTCATGGTTGAGCAGTCTAGTGTATGATTTTACTCGAGTCAAGTGAGAATTACATTTTTGTCGAGAAAAAGGCACAGAATCTTCTTGACAGGCCAGAGCGCATGTTCTATAACTAAGAACAACGCCCGTGCAGAGGCAGTGTATCTGCAACTATAACTAAGGAGGTGAGAAGAAACCCATGAGCAGTCTGCCGGCACCGCAAAACGTACCAATGGAATTTCCAAAACCTCCGTCTCCCGCTGATCCTGCATGCAACAACAGGGAACTGCGCAGGCGTCGAGGACTGCCAAATCGGATCCCGAAACGCATGGAGGAGCATTGCCCCAGACCCGACTACGTGCAGTACATGGAGCAGCTGGGACCAAGGCCTGGCGAGAGCCTACTGGCTTTCCGCAAGCGCATGCTCATGATCATAGGCCTTCGTGCACTGTGGGCAGAGTATTGGCATCGCTGCGACGGGAACCAGAGGGCCGTTGCCAGAGCGTTGGGCATCGGGTACAACCACGTGAAGAAGGAACTGGAGGCCATCGGACTCACCAGAGAGATACTGAACGACCACCTCGCAGGGAAAGTGAAGCTCGCATGAGCAAAGGAAAGTACATCTCGATTCGTGGAACGTCGTATGACAAGCTACGCGACTATGCCAAGTCCGTAGGTGGGACAATGGCCGAGATCGTGGACGCGCTGTGTCTCAAGTTTCTGAAACGTTCGAATACTCCCACGCCGAGGGTTGGTGGAACAGTGGCGAAGCCGGAGCAGCCCAATGCGATGCCCGGTGCAAGGGCGGAAGACACTGGTGAGATACGCATCAGGCTGAGCAAAGAACAAGAGGCGAAGAAGATACGGTTCTAAACAATGCAAAACAAAAACACCATAGGCAGTATCGCAACTCATATCGCCAAACTCGAATCAGACAGGCGCTACCTGCTCCTGCTGGTCGTGCTACTTGGCCTTACCGAGTGCGCCACCCTCATCGCCTACTTCATTCGCTAACGCCCGTGCAGAGGCATCGTATATGCAACCAAAGGCAGACCTGCTGATCGTCAAGTCCGACTGCATTCGAGCACTGAAGGCACTGGAAGACGACAGGGTGTCATTGACCATTAGTGATCCACCCTATCAGTCATTGGAGCGTCATCGCGCTGTCGGCACCACGACAAGACTAAAAGAAAGCAAGGCGTCATCGAATCCGTGGTTCGAGGTCTTCAAGAACACGCGCTACTTCTCTCTGTTCGACGAGCTCTATCGTGTGCATTGCAAGAACACACACTGCTACATCTTCTGCGACTCCGAGACAGAGCACGTGATTCTTAGTGGTAGAAATCCTTACGACAAGAAACTGGACGACGAGCTGCTGGCCGTCAGGTTCGAAGGTACCGATACGGATCGAGAAGGAGAGCCAAAGGGGCTATGGCGAGCCTGGCCTCCACTGCTCTGGATCAAGACGAAGCAAGAGGACATAGAGCTCGAGAAAGTGTCCGAGCAACACTTGCAATTGGGTATGGGATATCATTGGCGAAGATGCGAAGAACGACTACTCTTCCTGGAGAAGGGGAAGCGCAAGTTGAACAACCTCGGATGGCCCAATGTACTATTCGGAAGCCGGGCAGGGAAGAACGACCCGCCGACGAAGAAGCCGGATGGCGTCATTACCAGGTTGATTCTGAACTCCTCTTCGGTGGGTGATGTAGTACTCGATCCCTTTGCCGGCTCGGGTATCGTGGGTCGGGTGGCCCTACGTCATGGTCGACGGGCGATTCTGATTGACATCAACTTAGATAATATGCGATGGAAGGAGTGGCCCGAAGTGCTCAACAAGTATGTGGAGCAGGTTGGATAGTGACAACTTCGGCTGAGCGAGCGCTGCAGGAAGAAGTCGCCTCTCTGCTGCACACCTACCGGGTCGTGGCCATGCGAACCGTTATGCAGCGCATGCAGCCGTTGCTCACCCCAAGAGTAACCGGAAAGAAGACAACGGAGTGGGAAGCATTCGACGAGCTGCTACTGCTCTCAAGCAAGAAGTGGGAGTGCTTGACTTCAAACGAGGCCTTCCTTGTCAAAGAACAAGCAGGCGAAGTGCTGACTCTACTACATGACTTATGGGGGTAAATGATGGACCTACCAACCTGTCAATCCGTCGCTGGCATAGAAGAGCGCAAGCGCCTAATGGACGGAATGCTGATTCTGTGTCAACAGATGCAGGCCTGTCCCACCTGCGCCATGATCGCCAGTCTCTACGTGGCGGCCCAGGCGGGCCGAGTCGGCAGCAATGTATCCGAGGAGGCATTCCTGCGCTTCTGCAAAGAGGTCTGGGACGACCTGAACAAACAACTTGGTGGGAAGCTGGTGCTTTGAATGCAACTGCCAACCATCATCTCCGACCTCGACGGCACGTACGTCAACATCCTGGATGTACTGCTAGACAGGCTATGGTGCTCGATGCACGTCGCGGTCAGCCCCGAATGCATCAAAGAATACAACGTCGCAGATTGTCTGTGGCGTCACAGCGAGGAGATACGACTACTATTTTTTGACATCGCTGCTCTGGATCGTTTCCTACGTGTGTCAATCTGGAACAGTCCAAGTGCATATGCTCTAGCCAGACCCTATTGGGATTGGCATGCAGCATTGCACGAGTTCTCCGGGCGCGATGGCCGGATCATCTTTCTGACCTCCAGGCCACCATTGACCGGCATTGTGAAAGCCACAACGGATTGGCTGAATGAGATGGGACATGAGGACTGCGACCTGAGGTTCTCCAAGGCCTACGAGGGCGGCAAGCTCGAAGCCGTGCAAGAAGTCATCGACGAGGCGAAGTCAGAAGTCTGGCTCGTCGATGATGATACCTCTCTGCACCACGCGTGTGAAGAGAGAAGCATCCATCTGCTGATTCCCAAGCGCCATTGGACCATAGGATTCGAGACAGCAAATCCAACGGCAACACTGTTGGAGGCGTTGCAAAGGAAATAAAAGATGCCAATATTCATGCTGACGTTCTCCAAAGAAGTAGATGTCTCGGTGGAAGCGGAATCGGAGGAGGCCCTGAGGAAAGCAGCGGAAGAAGCCAAGGATGACCTGGACTACTCCTGGGATACAGGCGACTGGGAGATCGCAATATTTCCTGTCAAACCAATAAAGGGGCAGATGCCTCAAGCGGAATGCGGACTGGTGGGCAACAAGATTCTGGAATATGACGAGTACGAGGAAGAGCTGGCAAAGAAGAAGGAGGCCGCACCGTGATCTACCTCGAGTGGAAGGACGAACCAGCTCCTACGGGTGCTGACAGTTCCATCTGGCACACGTTGCACGTCGGCTGTCGAGCTTGCAAGTATGCCGACGTCTATGGCGGTGGCGATGAGGCAGCACGGGAGAAAGTGGAGGAGGTGCTGCTTTCGCTTGCAATGCGCTCGGCTGCTGGGGCCAAGTGCGAGCACATGGAGGGCTATCTGCAAGGGTTGAAGGAACTGGTTGGCGGGCACAACTCAGAATACTGGCTGCTTCTGTTGAAGAAGTGCAAAGAGGAGACCCGGATAGTGCGGGTGCCAATACGGAAGAGAAGGCAGCGGAGTGCGCGTGCGTAGTCGGCAGATCTGGGGGCTGTTTCACCGGCTGTGGACAAAAGCCACGCACACCAATCGCTATGACAAGAAGGAATGGCTACAACTGGAAAAGATATTGTTGCAACTCGGAGTAGAGAACACCATGCGCAAACATGAAGAAATTGTTACCATGACACACAAAGAATACTTGGCCGGTGTTCTGCAGACAGAATCAAACGACGCTGCTGCCATCGAGGCACGGCTGCTAAAGAGCATCAGGCTGCTTCATGCCATCATGGGCATCGTGACAGAGGCCGGAGAACTGACTGATGCACTGAAGAAGCACTTGTTCTACGGCAAGGAGCTCGATCGGATCAACATTCTGGAAGAGCTCGGTGATCTCATGTACTACTTCAGCCTTGCCGTCAATACGATCGGATCTTCACTGGAAGAAGTCATGCGGACAAATCACGACAAGTTGGCTGCCAGGTACAAGTCTGGATTCACCGTCGAGGAAACCATTCAACGCAACCTGGAAGCCGAGCGCAAAGCCTTGGAGAAGAAATGAGAGCGCTGCTTGCCCTAGTAGCATTCCTGTCAGGGTGCACAGACATGCCTGACGCACGGGAAGAACTGGCCAAGCGTGGCTGGACAGTTCTACAAGAGCAACGAGAGTTTCTCCCGGGACTGACACGATGCAACGGACCCACGGTTGCCAGACTGGCCGTGCGCGACCGCAATGGTAGTCGCACGACTGCCTACGTGTGTGGGGGCAAGCCCAGAGTCATTGCTCTGGCAAAGGTGGAGTAGAGATGATCGAGGACTCACGACTACCGTCCATAATGCCGCATATTGAGAAAGACTGCGGGCCGACTGAACCAGTCTCTACGCCTGCAATATTGCCCGCAGGATGGAAACGACTAGACACCTTTTCGTACCGGCACCGAGGCGGGCTATGCGTCATCGTCTCTCAAGCCATGGAGCGCGATGGCCGACACTGGTTGCACGTCAGTGTCAGTCACCACGACCGGCTGCCAACATGGGAAGAACTGACAGCAGTGAAGGAGATTTTCATGGGGACTACCTCTCTGGCCCTACAGGTATTTCCACCACGAAACGAATGGGTCAACGATTGTTCCAATGTCCTCCACCTCTGGTGCTGCATCGAATCGCGGCCAGTGCCGGACTTCCGACGACGCGGAACGCTGTGATGCAGGCCGGACATGCTCATTGATCAAATACGTAAGCAGGTAGAGCTAACATTCGAAGTCTCAAAATGCAAGAAGGAAATGGAAAGCAGGTTGGTAGTAGCCTGCAATAACGGAGCTGGGTGTGTCCTATACGCTATTGGTTCGTGTTGGGAAGCTTGGTACGAGGGCTCATGCAGTTACGTGCTTGACGACAACGGACTTGATGATGCTCCGGATGGAATCAGCATTTGGGAAGGGCGTATGCTTAGCTGGGGGCCTGACTACAATGGAGAGTATGACGCTGAGCTGCGCGGAGAATTTCGTAATCTAACCGAAAAAGAGTGGAAATTGCTGGCTGAGGGTTGCGCACCTTGGGATGAAAAGGAATGGTTGAAATGACTCGAAAGAAGAAACCACAGAGAGCTGAGTGCCTTGTCTGTGACCCCGTCAGATGATTGGGGTATGTGATGAGAGGAGAAATATGAATACTACGTTAATCATTGAAATCAAGATTGTCGAACCAGGACATACGTCTTGTAGTGTTTGGGTTCCAGAACGATCTCATGTACTGGTACATGAAGAGGTTTATATTACAGAGGAGACAAAACCTTCTGAGAGTTGTTCGTGTGGCCAGGGCAAGATTCCCGAAAAGAAGATCTACTTTTGTCAAGGTCCTCGGGGCCAAATTAGCGGTTTCTCTGTAGCTAATGCAGTAGCTAACTATTGCCAGAGTATTGTTAAATGGTTTACGTGATACATGAAGTGTGTTTGCTGCAACGCAGAGATAACAGAACTCACTGGAGCTTTTTGCCTCAAGTGCGGAGAGGATGATTCACAATGATTACAGGAGACCAAGTTCTGGCTCATTTGGTAGGAGATTACTTTCTACAATCCGACTGGATGGCTACAACTAAGAAGGAACGAATTTTACCTTGTTTCTTTCATGCTGTACTGTATGTACTACCATTCCTGTTTCTGACCAGAAGTTGGAAGGCGTTGATTGTAATAGGAGTGTCTCATTTTCTAATAGACCACTGGAAGCTTCCTCAGGTTCTGGGTTGGTTAAAGAACTTCCTGGCGCCCAGATCAACTTGGGTTTCATGGTCGAAGTCCAACTTGGGCTTTCAACCAGATCGTCCTATTTGGTTGGTGGTGTGGTTAGTTATTATATTGGACAATACGCTACATGTAGCTGTTAATGGCTTTTGTCTACGATGGATGTGAGGATTAACGATGCTAAAGGGACCGGTAAATGACGTAGAACTATCTGAAGCACTGATAGTCGAGTTAATAGAAGTTGCAAGGACTCCAGTCTAACAGAAGGAAATGACCAGGATGTGGGTAGGTATCATAGTCGGATTCATGTTGGGTATCTGTATCACGTTACTAACAGGACTTTGGATTGAATACCTCGCAAACAGAGAATACTGGCTCTTGAAGTTCTTATTCCCACTTTGGATGTCTAGACGTACATTCAAGAGAGCTGTTATTGAACGTGAGATTTTCGCTATCTTCGGAGATCCAAAGAGATGACTGACCCTATATGGCAAGAAGCCCACGAAGAATCGATACGTCGACGCACCAGACTACTACGAAGGATGGTTGGTGATGAGATGAAAAAGTGGTGGTTACTTGTTCAAGGGTCTTTGATGTTTGCGCTTTGTGTTGTACACCTGCATTCGAATCCAATAGCTAATCGCGCATGGTATATCTCTGGGCTGATTTGCGGTTTCGCATGCCTGGTAATGAGTACAGTGGAATGGCTTAGACCAATAGAAAGAATGTACAAGAAGGCCATATCCAAAGTTCCCTTCACGGATGGCGACGCAGTTCACACCGGCCCTTATCGAACTAATGAAGTGCCACTGGCACAGGATGAGCTGGGTGGTGCGTCATCTTGTGATACCATTCTCCGACTATTAGAAAGAGAGCCAGCGGAGTCTTTTGCAATAGTAGCCGACGGAGTGAAATTGATTGTATCTCCTAAGTTGGAAATACGAGTCTCTCCTTACTATAGCAGATTGTCTGTTTGCGATCCCACAAAACACTCAAGCAAACCAGTATGGCGTAGCCTGACTACTACTTATCGCCAAGACAGAAGAGCAAAGAAGATATGGTCGTGTGTTTCATCACAGTTAGAGACTAAACAACAAGAGGACCTTGCTAAGGCTGTAGCGCAGGAACTGCAATATAAGAGGAAAGGTGAACTATGATTACAGGAAACCAAGTTCTGGCTCAATAGGAGTAGTGATGATCAGCTTTGAAGACTTCCGCCTCGCCGACGGCAACATCGACTGGAGAGCCCTTCAGCAGGCAGAGGTGAAAGCAGGAGAGCGCTGTTATCGATGCTACGCGATGATACGTCCGCTCACGAAGTCAACTGGCGAGCGGCTGTGCTATGACTGCAAACAACTCGATGAGGCCAAGACGGAAGAGGTCGAACACCAGAGGCTCATACGTTGTCCGAAGTGCAGTCACCTGTCGGACGTCACGGAATGGGATTGCGACTACGCTGAAGTGTTCACCGATGGTGAGCACGACGTGCAATGCGATGAATGCCAACACGAGTTCGATATCTCCACGCGCGTGGAGTTCTATTTCACCAGCCCAAAACTAGACGGAGGAGGTTGACAGTGAGCAATTACACTCTGGAAGAATGCCGGAACATGATATCTGGTGCTCTGTTTGACTTCTGCACGTATCTCACTGGCCGCCCTTGTCACGAAACGCTGCAGGGCAGTGGATTCAAAATCGGGGCTGAGCATGATGTCTATCCAGTGCTGGAGGCGCTCAAGGCGTGGGCGCAGCTGCGCGGGAACACCGATGCCTGGCTCGACCATCCAGACGTTCGCGACTGGAATCACATCCTGCTCACCTGTGAGCATCCATCGGCACAAATCGATAGGCTGGCCAAAGTGATCCTCAACCTGTGCTCCGAGCGCATCATCGAAGGCAAATCGGCCTGTGATATCGCAACAGACGTCATCAAAGAGCGCTACCATTGAAAGGACAGAATGCGTTGTACATGTGATGACTTCAGTGACTCCCCATGTCCCGAACACGGATATGGAGAATTCGAATGCGATTGCGGCGTTCGCTTTGGGGCACCACTCGTCGCCAAGAACCTCATGATCATCGAGTGCCCTAAATGCAAACAGCGGTATGTTGGCGAAGAAGATATGGGTAACGGCTACTGGAGAAACGTCGGTACCGTGCCTGCCGGGCCCAAGGTATGAAGGATATGAGATGAAAACGGTGGTCGGCAACATCTGGAACATCTCCACACGGAATGACGCGATCGTGATCCCCGTGAACGTGGGATGGCGGGCACGGAACAACAAGGCGGTGATGGGCCGAGGCCTTGCTCGAGAGGCAGTGCGTCGTTGGCCGTGGCTGCAGGACGAATGGGGTATCTACTGCAAGACGGTGGGTGCGGACGCCGTCCCTCTGGCCTGGCGGACTGACAGCAAGTGGTGTCGATACGTCGTGGCCTTCCCGACGAAGCCGCTGAATGTCGAAGAGCCCTGGCTCTCATGGAGAAGTGAGTCCTCCCTGAAACTGATTCGTGACATGCTCCCCCATCTCAACACGGTCGCCCTCGCCATTACGAAGTTCGCCACGGAGCACGCGGAACCCCTGCCGATGATACTGGTGCCAAGCCTCGGCTGTGGCAACGGTGGCCTGGAGGAGAAGGACGTGCTTCCTCTCATGGAGACATTGGCACATCCGAACTTCATCCATGTGCAGTACAACTCGCTTCCCTTCCCTAAAGTGTAATATGCGCCAACCTAGCGGCGCGGTGGCCTGTGTCGGTCGCAGGAAAGAGATGCCACACTCCATGCGTTGCTACCTGGAGTTCATCGGGGCGCACTACGCCGAGATGGGCTTCACGGTGAGCACAGGGAACGCTCCCGGGTCGGATCAGCTGTTCGCCCTTGGTGCAGGCTGGCAGGATGCAAGCAAGGTAGAGCTCTACCTGCCCTGGCAGACATTCGAGAGGAAGGCGATCCTGGAGGGGAATCAGATATGGGTTGCCAAAGAGGCCTTGGACATTCATCTCGAGCTGGCGGAGAGTGCAACCAACAACTGGAAGCACAAGTCGGACGCCGTGAAGCTGCTCCTGATTCGTGACGCCATGATCGTCGTGCGCTGGAACCAACCCGTCGACCTCGTGCTGGCGTATCCAGACTACTCGGTTGCAGGTTGGGGCGGCACTGGTCACACGATGCGCGTGGCAGGCATGCTGGGAATTCCCGTGTGGCTCATCGACCGAGGAACGTTCTGGTCGATCAACGAGGGCATGCCCACTTCTTCCTGAATCCTCAGTTTCTTCTCGACATCGCCCTAGTTTTCTTGACACGCAGGCGCAGTTCGGTCTAAAATACGGGCGGCTTGGGTGGGGTAAGGTTATGTATATGGGGGTTTTCTACTTGCACATCGAATACATAAGGTCAAGTCTTGAATAAAACAGTGTCGCCCTTTACAGCTTGGTGAAGGGAGCGGTGCAATGACCAAACTTGCTGGACGACAGATTCCAAGTCTTGACGCATTGCGTGAATTGTTCAAGCTACTCGGAGAGAACGGAACCGCTCTTGAGGAGCGAGACCGCAAGCTGCTCATCATCTGGGAGACACGTGCGCGCGAGCGTGTTCTGAACAAGAGCCCGAGCCCGCTGGCTGCACCGCATCGATGGAAACTTCCGGACGAACGGCAGAGTCTGACGCATCGATTCCAGATGACAGAGGAGAACGGCGGGCCGTTGAAGGCCTATCTGACTTTCGGGATGTACGCCGATGGCAAACTGGGGGAGCTGTTCTGCAGCATCGCAAAGGAGGGTTCCTTCGTTTCAGGGATCATGGATGCTCTGACGTGCGTCATCTCCATCGGCTTGCAGTACGGTGTGCCCCTTGACATGTTCACACAGCGTTTTCGCTACTCGAAGTTTCAACCGGCGGGCATTGTGCAAGGAGCGCCGGAGGCACTGAAGGGTCATGGCTTCTTCAGCTCAATCCTGGACTACATCGCGGCGGTCTTGGAACTGCGCTTCCCATCCGGTTTGCTGCATGCCCCCGACGCGCCACATTTGTTGCCCAAACCGTTGGCTTCTACGACCTGACTGGAGGACACAGAATGCTCATCTTGATCATGTGCTTGCTACTTGCTCTTTCCGTCATCCTGATCGGCTCACCGGCCTGGAAGAACCCGCCCGTGGGCGTGGGAATGCTGATCGCCGCAGCCGCAGCGGCCGTCTGCATCTACCAGATGCTTGGCCATCGTTAACAGGCTGCAGGCCTCGTCTGAGGGTGCCCGCGGAGGGAGTCGAACCCCCACCCATCTAGCCTCCTTACGGCGTAGTGCTCACCAATGAGCTACGCGGGCACAGTGGGGCGGGGAGGAGTTGCACACTCCGACCTCTCTGCCAACGACGACAGAGCGCTCTACTGCTGAGCTACCGTCCCCGAGCGCTCCCCGCCAGTATGTAAACGGGGAGTACGTTAGTGGGCCCATTCCCATAAACGGGGAGCACGTTCGTGGGCCCATTTCCATATTCTCTATCTGAGCAGCCTGAGACTGCTCAGGTACTTCTTCAACACGCTCCTTGGAGCTGGCTCGAGGCCAAGAGCCATGAGCTCACCCCTGTAGGGCTCATCTGATTCGCGGATTTGCTTGTGCCTGATGCCGGCAGCCTGAAGCCTGCTGGAGAGCTGCTCGAGCTCGGCACTGCCGTTGACAGCGAGAACCACGGCGTAGGTGCCCTCGGGCAAGAGCCCGGGAGAAGACTCGCCGGCGGCGTGCACGGCTTGCACCGCAGCCATACCACGGGGCAAGTCATCACGGACTACGACGTAATGGGTTGTCGGATTGACTGGTTCGGTTCTAAGGGCGAGGTCGGCGTTAAGGGTGCATGCCTGACTTCCTGGTTGATGAGATACTCTAGGGTAAGCACGCTGAGTTGCTCTGTCAAGCGGTCGGCGAGCTCTTCTCTGAACGCAACAATAGCATTGGCGCAACCCCAACACAGGGGCTCGGTCAGGCCGGTTAGATGGCCGGTAGCGGGATGCGATGCTCCCCTACATCTGATGCACGGTACGGACATATCTGCTGCACTGATGGCATGCTTACCTTATCTATAGCAAGAGATGAAGAAGTGTCAAGTGTGAAGTGAATGATTTCAACGGGTGGATAGCGAAATGGCGGCTAACTCGAGGAAATTAGCCGCCATTTCTTCAATCGCAATTTACCCGTAAGGAGGACGGGTGTGCATCTACGCTAGTTCACGGCGAGATGCAAGACAGCCAAGAAGTCAGATTAGACCGTCTGGAGGACAAAATCAAGAACAATTCAGGGATGTGTCTTACCTGCGCCAGCCGGATGGTGGCTTGCAGAAACTGGCGCCCGGAAATGCTTGTGGAATCTGCGCCTTCGGTGCGATGTCAAGATTGACTCCGCGCTTGCGTAGGCCCTCCCTCGAGTCATAGAAGATCTCCAGCACGTCCGCGGGAGCGGTGGTTGCCTTGACGAAGCTCACCTCCGAAACACGATGCTCACTGGCCTGGCCAAACCCGGTACCGACGCTCTGCTGAACGAAGTTCACGTTCTCTACATGCTCGCTCTTGAGTTGATCACCACCGAAGCTGTAGGAGTGACAGCTCGCGTTGTACGCAAAGGTGTCAGGCGCGACGTTCGTCTGGCTCGTACCATATACTGGACTGTGTGAGGGCGTGTAGTAGTACTGACAAGGCTGGCAGGGAGGATGCGATGTGGTGAGCCGCCAGGTGTGGATGATTGAATCCACGTGCACGTGCTCGTGAAAGACGGCAAGGCCGATGACGCCCACGTTGCGCGACGTGACTGTCTTCGTGGCATAGGCCTCGGCCAGCTTGGAGAAGATGAACTTGGCCACTTCTTCATTGGAGACACGCCAGCCAGGAATGTCGAGGTGAGAGTTGGCCTGGAGCACATAGCCGTTCGAGTTGACACCGGCCAGCTCTCCATCCATCACGGACAGTCCGTCGACGGATGGAACGGCTAGGACGCGGGCGTGGCTCCGGTTCAGAATGCGGAGTATGAACTCGCTTCCCTTCCGTCCCTCGATGTAGCACTTGCCTTCGTGTCGCCACTCACGCACGGACTTGCCATGCACGCGCACCTCGAGCGTGCAGATCCTGCTTTCCATGAATTTTCTCCTCGGTCGTCTTCTGCCAGGCACCACGCCTGGACTTCATGCGACCACTTTTGCCGTCAACCTTAATCGCCCAGCGAGTCAGCTGTCAAGGCGATTTTTTCATTGACAGGGTAACGGGAATGTACTAAAATACGGGCGGCTTGGGTGGGGTAAGGTTATTGTATGTAGGGTTTTCTGCTTGCCCATCGTCGGAGAAGGGACGTCCATGAAGACGGTGACGATCAGCCTCACAGCGGGCGCTCTTGATGAGCTCCAGAGCTGGCTCCTCATCAAGCAGGTTGCCGGGCACAACGTTGGCCGTGACTACGACCTGGCGGTTCAAGTGCTGGGGGCCAAGGACGGCGGGAGGGTGGAACTGGCCGGGCGGGATGAGAATCACATGCACAAAAAAGTAGCATCTAGTTCTTGACAGCAGACTCACTCTTTGCTAAAGTGGTCACTGTTTGCTGGCTGTACCCGAAAAACTGAATACGCCCCGATAGCCTAACGGTAAAGGCAATTGTAACTTTCCGCTTGTGCACTCGGGTCAGCACATGAGCCGCATGAGCCCGTGCAGAGGCGTCGTATTTGCAACATGGCTGGGCACATGCTGTCGCCAGTTGCAGGCTGATCCAATGGCTACAAGCCTACAAGTCGAGACAATCGATTGGGGGTTCGAATCCCTCTCGGGGCGCCTAAAGGTATGATATAATCGCAGTATTTCGTAAAATCTGGAGCGGTAGCCAAAATGGAAAAGGCACTGGTCAAAGGAACCAGCAAACAGAGCAGCTTCACTACTCGCATCGGATCTCCACCGACGCAATGGGTGCAAGCCTACAAGTATGAAGGTTCGAATCCTTCCCGCTCCACTTGGGTCTTCTCGGTTTCCTCGGTCAGGCCTTACTGGGAGGACCCATCAAAGTCTTGAGCAACGTGTAATAGGGAGAAGCAGACAAGTCAATAGCTCAACGGTAGAGCGCAAGACTAATAATCTTGATGTTATCGGTTCAAATCCGATGTGACGTAGCAAAAAACAGCTTTTCTCACTCGCGCGTTGCTCAAGACTTCTTTCATAGGCTCTTGAAATGTCACTCGGTCCTTTGTTGGGCCAATAGCCATTTGGAGGCCGTTAGATGCAATCCATCGAGGCGCTCGGTCCAGCCGAGCGCATCATCGAAGCAATCACCAAGTACACTGATCACTGTCAGCATAATCGTCCAGGAACCATCGTTCCTGACGCAAGACAGCTTGTTGGCGTGCGCTGGGAGCAGGCCATCTGGTGCAAGGAGGGAGAGGAGAAGGTCGTCTACCGTGTGACGAAGACCGGGAAGAAGCAGACAAAGGCACGCATCGGTGTACTGGAAGCTGACGGGATGGTGAAGGATGCTGGAGTGGAGGTTGCCCGATGGCGAGAGCCAGGGCTGTTCCCTGAGGTTGTGGTGCACCTGTACCGGCAAGTGGCAGAGGTCTGGAAGCTCGACAACGAGTTCGCTGCCAGGTGGGCCTCGTGGGCCTTCGAGCACGAAGAGAACAGGGACCTGAAGATCCTGCTGGCCGCGTTCCTGCTGGTGCAGAATCGCTTCGGGGAGAAAGTTCCAGACTCGACACTGGCTGACGAGGACTACCGAACTGTTGGTGAGGCCATGTGCCTGCTCCGTCGGAAGACGGGCACCTTCAATCCGAAGATGCTCCTGCGTATCGGCGAGGTGCTGGAGCTGCCAGGTGTGATTGCAGTCAACCGTGAGCTCGGATTTGGACAGACAGGACGAAGGGCGGTGACCGGCCGGTACCGTGGCACGGTGGAGAAGTGGCTCCGATACTACGAGAGCAACCCGGCCGTGCTCGAGATGTTGGTCAAGGCGGGCTTCCGTCGGTCCATCATGCAACTGTGTCGTGTCGTTGGCTACAAGCCAGAGACCGATGCATTCTTTGCCAAGCTGCGCTGGAAGCAGATTCAGGCGAAGGATGGCCGGCGAGGCATGGCGATCGGAAGTACGCTGACGGCGGCGGAGTCGTGGAAGGAACTTGATGAAGCGGAGATCTGCAAGCGCATCGTTTCTTCCGGTCTTGGCTGGAAGCGCATCGTGGGCATGCTGCCCTTCGGCGTTACTCCAGCCATCATGGCCGCCGCAATCGAGGGGGAGACCCTGAGCGACGCGGACCTCGTCATTCTCACACCAACACTGGAGGAGCTCGGCCTGCTCTCCGTACCGGAGATAACGGCACGCTGGAAGAGCGCAACGGAGCGAGCGGAGAACCAACGGGCGGCCCACATTGCACGTAACGTAAAGTCGGAGGCGGTGAAGGAACAGCTGCAGGTTGCAGTCGAGAAGGCTGTACAGAAGGCCGTCGAAGAGGTGACTCGTGACCTGCGAGTGTATGTTATTGTTGATAAATCCGGTTCGATGCGAGGAGCGATCGAGCTGGCGAAGGAGTACCTGGCGAAGATGGTGGTGGCTTTCCCCCTGGACCGGCTGCACGTCTGTGTCTTCAACACCGTCGGGGTGGAAGTACAGATTCGTGTTCCAACAGCGGCTGGAGTATCTCAGGCATTCCGTGGGCACACGGCCGGCGGAGGTACGAGTTACGCTGCAGGGGCGTGGTGCCTCTTGCGGGACCACAAGCCAAGGGAAGGCGAGGATGCACTGTTGATCTTCGTCGGAGACCAGGAGGACAACGGGGTCGAGCAGCTCGTGCAAGTGGTGAAGGGGTCAGGTGTAGCACCAGTGGCCTTCGGCATGCTACACGTGGCAAGTGCACCGGGAATGCAGCATGGAGGCTGGTACGGCTCGCCGGATGTTGTGGAACGTGCGGCGCAGGCCCTTGCCATCCCCTGTTTCAAGATAGCGGAGGAGATCTTCTCCGACGCGTACGCAGTGCCACGGACACTACGCAACCTGATTGCATCCACTCCGGTCACGCATCCGACAATGCGCAAGACGGCGCCAAAGCGCAAGTCGCTCATCGAACAAATCTTGTCGACGCCACTTCTACAGCGTCCAGTATGGGCGTAGCAAATGATTTACAGTCTTATCTTCACACATTGGAGCTATCTCAAATATGTGCTATGGCACAAATACTACGTAGGAGTTGAGTGCTTCAAAGAAGGACTGTGGTGGCGGGGGTTGAAGCATGACTGGCACAAGTTTCTCCCTTCAGAGTTTCTGCCCTACTCGAACTTCTTCTACGGTCCCAATGGAAAGAACAACACAATCCGGGACAAGACTGGTTATTACAAACCTACCGATACAGGCAACAAAGCGTTTGATCGTGCTTGGTTCTGCCATCAGAAAAGAGCGGACCACCATTGGCAGTGGTGGGTCATGCCCGAAGATACCCAAGGTGTTAAGATTCTTCCCATGAGCGCACCAGCCATTGTGGAAATGATGAGTGATTGGTGCGGGGCTAGCAGAGCCCAGGGTCACGGTGGTTGGACTAGCCCCTCAGGAGTTTTTGCTTGGTATGCTACCAATGGACACAAGATGCAACTGCATCCGCAGACACGAGCTGTGATAGAAATGGCGCTGCGCACAAAAGGAGCTGATAGTTCCAACACCAGATGGGGGTCGGAGAAGAAGCAGGATTGAATTGACCAATATGCCTACTACAGAAGCCTATCGACAGGGTTGGGAGAGGATTTTTGGTCCTGATCCCTGCCCATGGTGTGGCAACTGTGATGACGCTGATGATGAACCCTTGAGCCAGCACAAGTTGATGACACCAGCAGAGGAACTAACTTGTTCTCACTGTGGTCGTTGCATGAAAGAGAGTTGCGAACAACTTGTACAACGTCCTGTTTGGACTTAAGAAAGGCTAAATCATGACACGCCCATTCGTACAGAGCATGGACATGAAGATCGAGGCCAGCAAGAAAGAATTGTTGGTCATCTTGAAGAACAATCGGGAGACTCACAAGAAGATTCTCTCTGAGGCCAGAGAAGGCTACATCAAGGCCGCAAGGGCTGCAATCGAGCACAAGCTGGACGAGCTCAGAACTGGCGAGTGTGTGCGTCTCACCTTTCACTTGAGCCCGCCACAGGACTACACTGCAACCTACGACACGGTCATCAAGATGGCTGAGCTGCACCAGGCCGACACCATCACGCTGAGCGCCAATGAGGTTAGATGCCTCATGATGGACGAGTGGGATTGGATGGATCAATTCCTGGTGATGAACAAAGCGTACTCGGGTCTCGCCAATGCGTATGCAGACGCCAAGGGCATCGTATGAGCACTATGCATCAGAGCGTGCAACATGCCTATCGGGTGATAAGACTGTTGACAAATACAGCGGTGCGCGAAGGGCGCATCCATCCGAAAGATGCCGATAGTTTCTTCGCCAGCGAATTGAAGGATTGGCTTGTTGGCTCACATCTCCCTATTCCAGGATGGCTGGGCGGCATTGGCGGACCAGTGGCAGAGAAGATCAAGACAGAAGGTATACGGGTTGCGGCGGGAGTGATCGGAAAGAGAGGACTGTCTGGTGGACAGATTGCCTTCATCGTGATCGGCGCGGTGGTACTCGTGTCAGCCATAGCCATAGCCTGGCATTGGTGGAAAAATGACCATGCAGGCATCGTATCCGCAACAGAGAGAGCAAGAGTGTGAACAGGAAGAAGAAAGTAATCAAGCGGCTCAAGGTGATACGACCGAAAGCAGCAAGACGGACAAAGGTCGATGAGACATCTGTCGACGAGACGCCCATGGAAAAGGGGCATTTCTTGCGCTGGTTGGAACAAGAGCAAGACGCCGGGCGCATTGGCAGGTGCGGCTGTCCCGAGAAGTTCAAGGGCATCGATTGCCCCGCATGTCATGGAACTGGCATTGCCAGAATCCATGAGGCCTGGCCGTTGATCGTCGAGTACGTGACGACAATGACCCGGCCCGTGACAATCTCGGACGTCATGTTGCAAATCATGTGAGTAAAGGCAACGGGAGCTGCAATGACGATTCACGAAAAGGTGCTACGCTTCGAACTATTGGCCTCGAGTTCTACTGAACTGAATTGGCTCGACGCCGCCTTCGTTCGCGCCGCCCTGGAAGTCAGAGCAGGTGCCTGCGACGATGATGAAGATCTGACTCTGCGACTGATTGAGACTCCGGTGGCTCAGCCCGTCTTCAAAGCCGTCGCTCATCCAGGTGTGACGCTGCGGGGCCTGATGCGAGATACAACACCCCACGACTTTGCGGCAATGATCTCCAACACGGGTTACCGCCTGTCCAAGGGATACATCGAGAGCATTCTTGCTGGAAGTAGTGACATCACCCCCTTGGCCGCCGAATGCATCGCGGAGGTCTTTGGCCCCTCCAAGGAATACTGGCTGCAACAGCAGGCGGACTACAATGCCTGGCGGCTGCACCACGACGCAGAATCCGTAGAAGCCCGAAGGTTCGATGCAGACATGGATCAGAACAAAGAAATCTGTGCGAATGCCGAACCAGCCAGTCCGAACCAGCAGTGTGACGCCAACCAGCCGATCTGGAGAGTAGTAGCAGAGGCCTTGTGGGGCATCCTTGACGACATCAGCACGGCCGGCGACATCGCAAAGGGGGACGATGCGATGTACCGCGCGATGGTCGAGGACCTGCAGGCCAAGAAGAGTAACTACCTGGTCTCCTACGACGGGCAGACGCTCGTTCGCACTGGCGGTGAACCGCCCCCGAATCCGCCCGTGGAAATGAGTACGCCAAGCAAGCCGAATGTCCTTCATCCGGGTGAGACACTGAAGATGATACTGAGGGAACGCAACCTCTCCATCGACGACTTGATCTCTTTCATCCGCAAGCTCTATCCGACCTGCGTCGACTTCGGTCCTGATCGCATCGCTCTCCTTCTCCAGGGCGAGGCAGACATCTCCATCGACATTGCCTCGATGTTGCAAGGGGCTCTCGGTCCTACGCCATCGGCCTCATTGTGGCTGCAATGGCAAGCAGACTATAGCGCCCGTGCAGAGGCAGTGTATCTACAACAAGGAACGCCCGTGCAGAGGCGTCCAGTCGCGTCTTTGACGGAACAGCTGCAGGGTCGAGTCGCATGGCTCGAGCGTCAGATGGACACATGGGCAGAGCGCATCCGCAACCTCGAGAAGACGCTGGACGCCTGGCAAGAGACATCCTACACAGATCCCTGCAAGGAGTGCCAGGATTGCGGTTGCCTCTTTCTCCCCAGTGGAAACGAGAGAGATGCCACATTCAAGTGCCGACGCTGTACATCTCGGGTTGATCCTGCCGCACCGCCCAAGTGGGCGATCATGTCGGAGCGAGACGAGGCGCCTGACAAGGCACCTGAGCCGAATGCCCCTTCGCCGTGGGCACAAATCCCCGATGCTCTGCTGGAGACACTGGCCGAGTACGCGCACACGGCCTGGTCGGGCTGGATGCAATACATACTCCAGCAGTGCCTCGGCGGTGAGGTGGCCGTGATAGATATGCGCCAGCCCAGTCCTGGCATCCCATTGTCGGGTGTGGCGGTCATTCCCTCCGAATTGGTTGAACGATGGAGCAGGCAGATGCACACGACCTACGCCGATCTGCCGGAGGAGGAGAAGAAGAGCGACAGACTGGAGGCGCGGCGGATACTCGTCGGTCTTCGCACAGCGAAGGCGGTACCGTGAGCAACAAGTGCGACGAAGACATCTACGAGAACGGCCGAACGGTGCTGGTTATCGGCGATGAGTTCTCCGTGAACACGATCGAGGCCTTCGTGCAGAAAATCGCACGTCGGTCGGGTCAGAAGGTCGACTGGCACTTCATCGCCGGCCGGGCCGCCCTCAGAGCCAAGGCCAACACGCAGGGCCTGCACAAGGTGGATGAGGCCATCTACGGCTGTCCCGACGAGGTGGCCGCCTGGTGGAAAGCAGAGCTCGAGAAGAGTGGACGCGTCGCATACAAGGACTGCATCATGCGTTGCACGGGTGGGCTCTTGCTAGAACTCATGACCACCAAGAAGCCCAGTGAGGCGACCGGCACGGTCGACTACTGCAGTCCGCTCTATGGTTACCATCCGGGTGGTGACAACCACTGGGCACGCGACGAACTGGGACTGGAAGCGTTCAACATGGCGAATAAGGTTGTCGTGGGCGCTTTGCGCCAGCACGTCCCAGTCGCCATCAGCTGGGTCTGCCCTGGATGCCAGACGCGAAACAAGTGCGACTACTCCGATGAGCACTACTTCGCAGACCCAAAGATCAATGCAGTCTTCGCGATCAACTTATGCTGTCCAGAGTGCAGCAAGGAAGTGGAGATCTTCGTGAAGCTACACTTGACACTCAGCCTCCATGCGAGATTGGAGAATGGCTAGATGGTCTGGGAGAACCTGCTTCAGCACGCGGCGTCAGGCTACTTCGCATTCCCCTGGCTCGGCGGGCGAAAGATACACGGCAATGGGCGCACCTGGCGTGTCGTCAACAAGTTGCCTCCGGAGTTCGGATGGTGTCTGTTCGAGCTCAAGGGGGGTCGAACGGCGAAGTACTGCGAACAGGCAGAGCCATTGGCGAACTGGGAAAACGAGCATCACACAACCCGTGGGTACATTGTCGGGGATAGGTTCATCCCGGAGAGGGCTCGAGTAGATCCCGATCCAGAGAGACTGGCAGAACAGACAATCGCAGTGTATCTGGTGGAGCGAGGACTGGATCGCTTCGCACCGTGCTTGGTGGCTTTCGAAGAGGAGAATAGAGCAATCTTCGTTCGTCAGCTATTCGACTCCGTAGTCGAGGAAAAGGCGCGTGAGGCCTTCATCGATCGAAGGGTTGACATTGCCTCCATCCGCGATGTTCCACCTGCTCTGGACTTGGCTTTTCGCTTCGCGAGTCGACAGAGGGAACTCGTGGAGCGACGTAGATTAGAGCTCGAGAAGCAACGACTGGAAGAAGAACGTCGAGAGGCTGCACTGAAGAGCATCGGCACGGGGCTCGGACGACGGCAGCTGGCGACGACAGATTTTGCTGCAGCGGCTCGAGCTGCTCTGGCCGTGTCCGGGGCAGAGTTTCTGGATGCGCGCGAGGCTCACGGGCGAAATGAGATGATCGTGCAGTACCGTTTCATGAATCGTCGCTTCGAGTGCGTTGTAGATCGACTGACACTGAGATTGACGGACAGCGGTGTATGCCTACAGGACCATCGTGGAGTGAAAGGGGACACCAGGTTCACACTGGAGTCAATCCCAGGAGTGATCTCCGAGGCGATTCGAGAGAACAAACTGCACATCTACCGCCATGTCGACGACGAGGAAGAAGATTACTGGTAGAAATCAAGAGTGCGCACAACAACGAGATTGATTGCTGATGTCACGAGAACACAAAGTGTCGGGCTGTGACGATTGTCCAGCTCTTTGGCCCGTGCAGAGGCATCGTATTTGCAACTGGAAGGCAAGAAGATGGTAGAAGTGGCTCTGGTGTTCAACAGGCATGGGGTCGGTCTACAATGGCACAGGCCGAATGGGAAATGCTCGCATGGTGGCATTGGAGATGATCGCGGTCTGTGGGAATTCTTGTGGGCAAACCGGAAAGAAGTTGGTGGTGTGGCGCACACACATCCATGGGATGGACCGGCTGGACCATCAGGAACGGATGTAACGACATTCTCGGCGATAGAGAGAGGCTTAGGGGTCAAACTGGTGTGGCCAATCGTGACATTGACGGAGATCGGCTACTTCGAATGGGTTGGTCCGGACAAGCACGATTATGGCGATATGCGACTGCGCAGGTTCCGTTTGGATCCAGCGGACATCGCAGAACTGCGAGAGCTTTCATTGAAAGGAGATAACGGAAATGGCTGATATGGTTGTTTACGATGTGCCAATGGCCAGACTCAATATCACATGGTCCGGGCAGAACGGAGACAATCCGGACTTGGTCCCGTGGGATTCATCGGATGCAGACATCCGGCGCATCGCAACGGAGGCCGTGTGCACTGGGTACGTCGCTGGCATCCCGGCTGATCCGAATGTGGACTTCACAGACTTCGTCGTCGACCGCTTCCCGGCGACGGACGAACTGCCGTATAGATGCTTCGTCAGATCGAAAACCCCCTTTGGAGGTTTTACGCGCTTGACTAGAATCGTTGCGCTAGTGCGCTAGAAAAGGAGTTTTTGCCATGCAAGACGTACAAGACGTACTCACACAACTATTGAGAAACAACACACAGCTTTCGAATGCCAAGAAGGCACACCTGATTGAGACGATGGCCGTGTATCGGATCGTGCGAGAAGTAATCGGGGAATCCACAGCCAGTGCCGTGCTGACACTGACGGCAGCGATAGCAAATCTTCATGCCACATTACAGCTCGGACTGACTTCCCCGTCTCACCTGTCCCAGAACGGCGCCCCACCTTGGGCGCCTACACCAATGCCCACAGCGCAGTCGCCTGTACAGGCTCCTGCACCAATGCCCGTGGCACTTGCCGCCACGGTGCCAGAGAGCAAGAAGCCGAAGAAAAAAGTAGCCCCCCTCGGCAAAGGCTATACGCTGATGGTAACCAAGACTGAACTTCGCACATCCGGTCAAGAGAATAAGTACATGAATACAACCTTTGTGATAACGCGCGCTCCTGATCAGATAGACGAACCGGGACAGACGCCGGAGAAGTTCGAAGAATTCAGACAATCCGTCGGGATGGCAATCGCTGAACAGCGACTCATGCTGGAGGGGAACGGGACGCCCTTGACAGTGGAATTCTTGATCGCATGCGGCATTGACATACCCCCTGACCTCATCACATTGGACATAAGCAAGCCCATCTACAGGTTGGTGACGGCAGAAGTCAAGTTCTATGACAAATTCAACAATGAAGAACACGAAAAACTTCGGAACTACCGACCTGTTGACTGCTCACAGGAGCGCTTGATCGAACAAGTTCTCAGTTCTGGCCCGGGGTCAATCTGATGCAAAAGGAGCGGCCCTGGCCAAAGGTTGCCGTTGTCGGAATAGGCGCCCTGGGTTCGCATGTCGTCTTGCTTGCTCGGAATTGGAAGGCGAAGCTGCGTGTCATCGACGGCGACAAGGTCGAGCAGAAGAATGTGCTGGCACAGATGCATTCAGAGCTAGGGAAGGGGAGGAACAAGGCTGCGGCACTTAAGGTGTTGATGCAGGGCATGTTCCGCCTGGAGATAGAAGCCTTCCCCGTGAAGGTCAACGAATGGAACTTGAAGGGGCTGCTCGGTGAGATGGCGCTGATCATCGACTGCACCGACAACGTGGCGGCTCGAAACTGCATCAAGTCGTTTGCACTGAAGGATGAGATTCCTTGCCTGCATGTGTGCTTATCGGCTGATGGAATGCTGGCCCGAGTGGTGTGGGCTCAACAGAACTTCAAGGCTGACAAAGAGAGTGGAGACGGAGCGACGTGTGAGGACGGGGCGAATGTGTGGTTCCACGCGATGGCGGCTGCACTCGTCGTGCGACTGGCCCAGCAGTTCCTGCTCGATGGTCGAATGGAAAGCTGGATGCTTGCGCCAGCAGCTCTCCTCAGGATAGCATAGAGGAAGACCGATGTTCTTCTACCTGCACTCCGATCATGCCTGTTTAACTCCAATCAAGGAGAGACAGGCATGCAATACGGGAGCACGACGAAGTTCAAAGTCTGGACGGACATCGATTTCTCGCTCAGTGAACTGAAGGGTCTTCGACGAAGGGGCGTGCTGCAACGACGCTTCGCCCGCGCGAGAAGATTCTACAAGAACCAGCTCGCCCGCCAGCGCCGTAGCTGGAACAGGAACATCCTTCTGCAAGAGGTAGCAGAAAATAATAATTTATCTTGACAGATCAGCCTAATTCGATCTAAAATACGGGCGGCTTGGGTGGGGTAAGGTTATTGTATGTAGGGTTTTCTACGTACTTCCGAGGAGTTATGCCAACAGTATGCCACGGGTCGGTGTCTGGCCGATCAGAGCGAAGAATCGGTAATCGGGCCAGAGGTCTCCAACGAATGGCTCAGTGAGCCAAGTGAATGGTTCGGCGAACCATCACCCGTTTGAGCATGCTGGCTGGGGTAGGCCGGCTATCTTGCAAGCGAGGGACAATCCCGCGGGGAACAGCTTGTAGAGCGTCGTCAGCGTGAGCTTGCACCCGGTGCAGACCTCGCGAACGTGTGGCGAGCGGTGCTTGCTGACATAGAAGCACCTGAGAAACTCGATGACCTCGATGTGTGGCACGTCGAGCTCGAGGCCGAGCTTCCGGGCATAGGAGACGGCAATGGGCGGCTCCCAGTCACTTGCATGGACGAAGTAGCCGTTGCCATCCAGTTGGATGATACGGCCAAGGGTGTTCAACGTCTTCACTTCGGCGTCAGGCTGGCAAGAAGTCCGTCCATGACGCCATCGATGATCTTGTCGAGAGCCTCGTCGACGGCTGTGTCAACAGCGTCATCGGGGAGAGGGATCTCAACGGAAAAGGTGTCGGAGTCGTCTGAACCGGAATGCTCTGCATCTTCTGAGCCGGAATGCTCTGCATCTTCTGAGCCGGAATGCTCTGCATCTTCACCTGGGTCATATTTACACACATATGCTGAAAATTCTTTCATATTGCTGCTGCCGCCTGTAACGTTTCGAACATGGACGCACTGAATGGTCAGCTCGACCGTATCCTAGAGTTGATGTTGACGCACAGTGAGTTTTTGAGCAAGCAACAGCTGGAACTGCAGAGTATCACTAAGCATATGAAGGAGCTAGAACAACGCGTTGCAGGATTGGACAGACAGCAACGGGCTCTGGGTCTCGACTTTCACGCCGTGCATCAGGCCTGCTTGCAGATCTCCCGGGAGGTCATTTTCTTCACCAATCGGTGCGAAGACCGGGGGAACCGGATTCGAGACATTCTGGGGCAGGTACGGGATGGCGAGCACAGTGAAGCCACGGAAGCAGCCGCGGAGTTCATGCGTGCTCTCGAGTGCTCGGGCACACTGGTGGAGGGGATGAAGAAGACCGTATCCAGTGAGTTCCTAGCGATCAAGACGCCGAAGAAGTAGGTCAACAGTATACGTGCCGATCAGGCGACTGCCCACGGGTCGGTGTATGCCGATCGTGTAGCTCCTAGAGAGTCGAGAAGACGTTCTCTCGAACTACTCCCCGAACAGTTTATCCCTTGATCGTGAGCAGTGCCGTGCTGAGTCCGCCGAGGCCGGCTGACTTGGAGCGCTTTGTCAGGTCACGTGACTCTGTCACGGTGACGTCGCCAGTCCGGTTCAGAAGGCACTCCATGACCTTGCACCACTTGTTACCCGAGCCAACCGCTGTCTGGATCTCGGCAGTGGTTGGGGCAACCTGGGTGCCAGTGGTGGCTGGCGCGCCCTTGACGGCAACCATGGTCACGGTGCCCGTCACGTTCTTGCAGACGATGGCAGCCACGCAGGACTTGCCACTGGTGAGCCCGGTGAGGAACGATCCGGTGTGAATGTTGAAGTCATCCTGCAGCGCGAAGTTCTTCAGCACGCCGCCAACCTCGACCCAGCCTGCCGCGATGTTACCGGCATTCCACAGGGTGTTGCCGACTCCAGTGGCCTGCGTGGAGGGGGTGGTGGGGGCAACGGCCATGAGGCCCTCGACCACTCCCGAGCTGTCCGTCTTGGTGAGGCCGAGTTGGGTCTGGAGGGTGACGAAGTCGTCGGCGATGTCACGGAGAAGGGAGGCCAGAGGCGGTGTGGCATCGGTGCCGAACGGGACGAGCCCGGCGCCGCCAGAGAGATAGTTCTCAAGAATGGTTCCCATGATTGCTCTCCTGTCAACAGGAATTGAAGGTGGATATCCGGTCAGCATTCTAGGCGCTAATGAATCGAATGGTCAAGACAATTTTTGCGTGTATGCCGACAGTGTGTCGGGGGTCGGTGTATGCCGATCAGTGTAAAGTGTCCGTTGGCGGGCAGAAGAGAAGGAGCGCAACGAAGGATGACAGAGAATCCTTCTACTGCTGGGCGGACTTCACCTTGGCGGCCTTGGCGGCCTGGCGTTGAGCCTCGGCGGCGAGAAGGGTTTGGGCTCCACCGAGATTCGTCTCCACCTTCTCGACGGCGTCGAGGATGGAATCCCTGATGAACTCCGAACGGGAGGAGTAGCCAGCGGGCCGCCAGGCGGAGTTGAGACGGTCGAGCTCAGCGCTCTCGAGAGTACCGTTGACCATCGTGAGCTTGCGCTCGCTACCATGGGCCAGTGCCTGATCGATTCTGGACATGATTTCTTTTTACCTCTTTCTGCTTGTGAGTTTCCTTACCATTTCAACCATGGTAAGGACAGCTGTGGCTGAGGCAGCCACTACGGATTTGACGAGCCGCCTCGCCTGTGAAGATAGAATGGCCTGCTCCTGTGCTACGGCTTCTTCCCTGGTGTCGTGCGTACCCAGGACCCGCTTACCATCCCGAGTGTACAAGACCCACTTTCTGCCAACATGCCTTATCATTTTGAGAGCCCGGGGCTAATCGAGAGACCGCCATAACATGGATTGGATGAAGAAAGCAAGCCTTAATTATGGGGAGTTGGCGATTCGTGCGTTGAATTTGCTGCATTCACGCTTGAGCCTGCTTTCCTGCCGCAGGAGATGCTGCACGTAGTAGATTAAGCATTCCTTGGTTGCATGCTCCCAGCAACACGTGAGACCTGGAGCCGCATCTTTCTCGCACTGTCCAAGACTCGCACCGCCAATGCGGACGGAAGGATGCACCGAGACACGATGAACATGATCACACTTAGTTTTCAAATTGATCCCCATGCGTATGTCAGGCGTCGGTCCTCCCACATACATGGCATGTCAACGGGTTAACCTCATGTTGGTCAACAAGCTTTTGCTTAGGCTTGTTCTCAGGTGGAGGGTGTAAGTAGAAAGCGCAGGAGGATGCCAACAGGTCAGTAAAAACCTGCACTTCTTCTTCATTGAGTGGCTTGCTTGTGACGGTCAATCTTCTCTTGTCTTTGGTAAGAGCGGGAATCAAACGAAACGATTTGGAGATGAGATGTACTGGTGGCCAGAATGCAGCATCTGCAAACGTTCGTAGGTTCTTACACGATTTACAAGTTACATCAGCAGTCTTCTCTGTCAGCAAGTGTTGTGGGACTGGCAGTAACCGGTGGCCTGCATGCCCGATTGGGTGGGAGTACGGTCGACATAGAGCTACGGCAGTACCGCGCCAGTCGTATACCTTGAAGTGGACAACCCTTTTCACTTGGATCTCCCCTACAGAACTAACTCATCGAGTTGCGGCAGAATAGACTTACACTTCCACTTGAGGAATCCCCATGCGTATGTCAGGCGTCGGTGTCGATTCAGTTGATTGCGGCAGTGTAAACAGTGCAAACAGTGTAAACAGTGCAAACAGTGTACGATAGAAACAGTCTCACGGTCTGCCTTTCCGATCTGGAAACTGACTCGCGATGACAGCGATCTCAAGAAGTCTGCGTTCATGTCTCAGAGCTTGGTCGAGTTTCACATAGGTAGCGACATGCTTCGTACCAGTGGCGACGTCAAAAATCTTGAAGTACACGACGCCGGTGTTGGTGGAGAGCTTGATCATCCTACAACTCGATCGGCTTAAACTTGATGCGAGGAGTGTCGGCTATGTTCTCCTTCGGGGAGCAATCGGTATCAGACAGTGACATGTTCAACTCCTCATTGTGCTGGTGCCCCCAAGAAAGATAGACTTCAACTGCATCGGCATCGTGAAGGGGAACATAGTCAAGCTCGAAGAGCCATGCTCCGAAGGATCGCTCCACCGAGCGCTTGCGATCGAGCCATTCTGCATGCTCAACGCGTCGGCGCTCGTAGAGCTCCTTGGCCTCCTTGACGGTCAGGTCGTTGGGGTAGTCGGCCAGACGCTCCCCTGGCCAGTTGGGCCTTTGCTGCTGCTTGTTGAACTCCTGCTTGGCTTGCATGTAGTGATCGAATGCCTTGCGCACGTCGGTTTCGATCCTGCTGTCTGATGCGTCATCCGGGGAGAGCGCGTACGTGTCACCGTGCCATTCTCCGCATCTGTAGTGCTGCACTCTGACTAGTCTGCGCATGGCTGCTCTTCGGTGATGAAGTAGCTGTTGACGTTCACATGGTGCTTCTTGCTGTTGAACCCAACGACTCTGCGCTGGACATGCTCCTTGCGGAGAAACCCCTTGAGCACAAGTCGGTCGAGCATGTTCCTTGTGTAGGGCTTGCAGTCCTTGAGCACAGAAGCTAGATTTTCGATGGTTGCACCAGGATGCTGCCTGATGAAGTCGAGCAGTTGCATTTGCTGTGGACTCGGAGTGTAGGTCATTCGGAAACAGTGCTCCCCATGTGTCAGCTCGGGCGTTGGTGTAAGATCAGCTCGGGAGAACGTGTCAGTTGCACGAGTTGTTCGACAGTGTAATCTTTTGGCCCTGTGAGCACTCCTTCAGGTTGGACCTGTCTGGCATCACCCGCTGAGCATTTGCCCACAGGGCCACTCAAGGTTCTAGCCGATGGCGCTGTAATTGACAATACTCTATTTTACTCAATCAGGTCCAAGGCCCAAATGCTGCGAGCAGATGAAGTCCTTCTCCAGAGAAACATCTTGCCATGAACCTCGCAGGTTGAAACGCTTTATCAGGTAGTGCACACGCTGGTTGGCCAGGTCGAGCTCCCGTGCGATCTCCCTCACGGTCATGTCGGGGAGTGCCCTGCGGATGGCTTCGTTTGTCAGCTCGCGGCAACGCATCGCCGAGCTCCACATCTCGATGCGGGCCGTTCTCGCCAAACCAAGGAGATGTTTAACTTCCTGTTGCATGTTCTGAATCTGGACTGCCGGTGCCGGTTAAGGAGTCGCCGTTGGCTGTGTGTGGTTTGCAGCACCGGCAGTCCATCATTCCGGTATGTTGTAGCTGAGATGCGCGCCTGTTGTCAAGCAGATTCGTTACGCCTTCTTGTTGCGTGTTTTTAGCTTGCATTTTGGTGCAAGGTATTGCAGAGTGGGCCGGTCAGCGTTCAGCAAACAGTTCAAGTATTGAATCGGAAAAACAACTGGTAAATCGCCGGCTTTGCTGTAGAATTTAGCACGTTTGCCGACTTTTATGTTGACATTACACAGCGGTCTAATATAGAATGAGGGCGGTTTGGGTGGGTTGAGGTTTGTATATGGGGGCTTTCCTGAGCAATACTGTAGACTTGAAGAGGAAATCCCGAAATGGACGAGCAGAAGAAAGCAGTGATCATCCTGCTGAGCGGTGGTCCGAAGAGCACCCGAGAGGTTGGAGCATTGCTCTACGACGTGTGTGCGAGGAAGTTCCTCGTCAAGGCTCCTGTCAGCTCGGCTGCGGACAGAAAGAAGGCCTGGGCCAGGAAGCTGCTGTCACGGATGGCAGGGGAGGGTCTGCTGCAACGACGGGAGGATGGACGCTTCGAGGTGACCGAGAAGGGTAAAGAGGGTTGAGAGTGATGGACATCGTAGCACTCATTGGACTGATCGCGGTGATGCTTTTGTTTGACAAGATACTCGACTGGTTCCGCCTGCAGAGAAGGGAGTAGTTTGCTATGAAAAGAGATGACGATGAAGACACTGCGATCCCCATGGAAGGGGCCGAAGATGAAGAAATCGAGGAGGACAAGGACGAGGGAATCGACGGAGGTATCGATGATGATAGCACCGTGGCACATGCGCATCTGCGCCGGTGCATCGCAGAGCTCACAGCGAATGAGGGTGGAGTGGAGGGAACACGCATCCACACCACGGATGATGAAGGACACGCTGAAGTGTTCTTCGACACGGTGGAGGAACTGATCTCTTTTCTCGCCGAGGAAGTGGAGTGCAGCTGGTGCGCCAGCGCACCCAGGGAGGATGGAGACTGGGTCTTCGACCAACCAGACTTCGAGACGATGGCCCGTGAGCAACTAATCCAGAGCGAACACGCGAAGACGGTGCTACCGCCGGACTGGCTACTAGAGCTCTAGGTCATGAGTATGTAAAATTCTGTGTAAGTTTATTTGATTGCGCGAAGTGTCAGCAATGCGGGCCAGAGTGTTCCATCAGTAAACACTTCCCTTTTGGAGATTCATTCGAAAATGGCTCCTAGAGACAATTCCCATGAGGACATACGCTACAAGCTGATTGGTAAACAAGACAAGAATGGAAACGACTACTTCGTTGGCTACTCGACGCACCCCGTGATGCTCGATATGTCGAACGCGGTGTTCTTCTTCTTTCCGTATGGTGACGAAGGAGATGCCAGATTCGGCGGCGAGCTCGTTATCAAATATAGGGAGAGGAGAGCTGTATCGGCTCGAGGGGAGGGAGAAGAGACAGCTACACCATGCCGAGGGCAAAGCAGGGAGGGACTACTGGTGGCGGTGAAGGAGCTTCTTCGGTTGCGCTTCGATGTGCTGGAGACGGAGCTCGATATGGTAGACGACATCGATACAGTGGAACGGTTGACCGAGCTGCTGGTGAAGGCCGCTACCGTGGGAACGATGGTTGCCTTCATGAAGGAGCTGCGGACGTGAAGTCGCTAGCACTGTGCTGTCGGTCCTTTCCGTTGCGCTTTGCGCCAGAGGAGCTCTGGGAAAACTATGAGCATTATGTTGTGGGGAGCAGCGATAGCGATGATGCGTTTGGACGGGGGCCGATACGGGATATAGCAATACTGGCTCCAATGCTACGCTATATCGGTTTTCGCGCCGGAAACCCAAACGGTGTCTTATGGACTTGCAACATAGAAGAACCACGGCATCTGTACACGTGCATTCATCTGACGAGGGAATCCGGACTCTGTCGAATACAGCACTGGAAGCCAGACATGTGTCGCATCTACATGAACTGCGAGTATCCCGATTGCGAGAGCGGTTGCAAACCTCTCTAAAGAGATCCGAAGCGGATTCGAGTCGTGGCAGCGTAGTCCGGACTTGCAAGCTTCAGAACACCATTGACTTCGGAGATGGAGGAGGATTCATCTGGCCACTCGCAGGCTTTGGAGACATCGGTGACTTGCAGGTCGTGTGTGTGGAGCGTGTCGTGGACAAGATGCAGGATGGGAGTGGGGTCGAAAGATCTGCAGGAGTAGATGTCGAGATGGAACTCATTGCGGAGCGGCCAGGTGTGCAGGGCAACGTGCGACGTGGAGAGACAGGCCAAGCAGGAGATGCCCCCTTCATCCTCGAAGGGCTCGCGGCCAAGCTTGGCGACTTCGAGCTCGACACGATGAAGTTGCGGTTGGCCAAGAATAGCCATGCCGGCGGATTGGATGATGGAGTAGATGAGCTGCTTGATACTGGTTTCGTCATCGAGGATGCGGCGTTGGGCCGCCCCGCCCAGGATATACAAATTCGTGGCCAATTGGGGGTTTTTAAACAAAAATAAACATCGATTAGAAGACACCACCGTTTCTGGTTTCTGGAATCTGTGAATCTGCTTTTGTTTGACATCTACAGGAAATGAATCGAGAAAGCAAGGAGATAATCGATGACGGATAAAGAAATCACGGTCAAGGTGCGCATGAGTTTTTCGGTCTCGCCGGACTGCGGTGTGGAGATTCCATCGCTGGATGGCACGGTGCACCTCATGCCCGTTGCGGTGCAGAGCAACGACGCCTACTCGGTGGTCTCTGTCATCCTGGAGCACTGGAAGAGATCTCTGGCGATTGGTGGAGACGTGCAGGAGATAGCAGGGCCAGCCTTGGCCCAGGCGATCGACGCTGCCCGGAAGTCACTGGGCATCGAGGGGCAAGCATTAGTCAGTAAGTAAAAGTGGTAAGACACGTTACACAAAGAATGGCTGGTGAGTCTTGAAACAACAAGAGCTGGATGTGCCATGGAAGAAGCTGTTGGAGGATTGGCATCGTGCAGAGCACGCATCGGAGCTCGAGGCGTCGGTTGCTTTTATCCCAGGGCTGGGGATGGTACGAGAATGTGAGGGCTGCGGTTGCCTGGTTCATGGCGCAAGACTCAATTGCAAACGCTGTACAGGGGAGCATGACACTGCGCCATCTCACGCAAGGCTCAACGGTAGCATAAGTGTCGGGGACGAGCTGATCTGGTGGTACTGGGGTGTACGTGAACGCGTGAAGGTCATCAAGATGGACGAGGCATCCATCCTGCTGGAGACTGAAAGAGGTATACTGCGCTGGCATCCGATCGACCATGTACGCGATGCCTGCATGCGCGATACTGAGCGACCCCCAACACCGATAAAAATGGAGAGCGGTGGAACGCCATCGACACCGATAAAAATGGAGAATAGCGAAACGCCACCGATAAAAATGGAGAATAGTGGAACGCCACCGATAAAGCCTGAGGGCAGTGTAATGGAGAGTAGCGAAACGGCTTCAAAGGACTCTACACGGTTTCATTATCGGAAGACATTGCGTATTGTGCTGGAGGCCAATAGTGATTCTGCATTAGACTGGTTCAACAAGGAGCATGTCAAGGCAGTTATGGAGTATACGACACCGGGGGACACCACATTTACACTCATCATGGAGAAATAGGGCACAGAAAGGCAGCAGGCTTCCAGTGCAATATTCTTCCATTCATGGATTTGCGTGGTTAGCTTTTTTTCGACATTCCGCGGATAGTGATGAAACATGGCTGCACAGATTACAGAATTTGAAGCTAGGATGGAAGCAACGATGGTGGAGGCGGTGTTGTTGTCGCCATCAGCCGTAGCACTTGCTGCGTTGCAAGGATCCGCTTCAGCGAATCCACAGAAGATCGCAAACGCGGCAATCTCGGCAGTCGACCAGGCGTTAAAAGAACCCGGTGCGCTGGTGCGCATCGCTTGTGATAATCCGATGGATGCCATCGTGATGTCTGATATCTTGGACAGATTGTGTAGCACACTTGTGGGTGTGAGCCTGATTGCGGAGAAGAGCACGAAGGCGTTCCTCGAACTGGACAACGGCTCGGCCATCTACATCGCGTTGAAGAGGAAAGCGTAGGGTGAACGGTGGAATGGCAGAATCGACGCACTATTTTTCTTGACACACACGCCACATTGGGCGTAAAATACGGGCGGTTGGGTGGGAATGAGGTTTGTATGGGGGGTATTGTTCCTGTAGTTAGCCTGCGATTCTGCACTGTTGACTCATTTGATCCCCATGTGTCAGCTCGGGCGTCGGTGTCGATTCGTTAGAAGTGATGCGCCAGATCGGGCGTAGCGAGCGGGGGGGAGTTTGAACACTGTCTCTGCCAGCTCTATGCCGAAGCGGTTGAGCGAGGAGACTGCTGGTGACGCACGAGGCGATGAAGGTCACGATGAAGGTCACGGTGGAATTCGGGATGTCTTCCGTCAGATCAAGTGGCGAAGTCGAAGGCGGTGAAAGCAGAGGACATGGAGAAAATCGAAAGGGTGTGCTGGTTGCGACTGTTGCGTTGCTGGTGACCTTCATGCTGACGCTTTGTGTCCATACTGGCCTGACGCTACACGTGATGCTCACGCTGCTTCAAGGAAGGAAGACAACATGATCGAGCAGAAGACAATGCCTGGCCGTTGGAGACTGGACAGAGCGGCGGACATCAATGAGATGCTGCTGGCTGTGGCCGACCTGGCGGAGGAGCGAGGAGACACGCTACTGCCAGTGGTGTTGCGCAAACTGGCTAGCGGGCACATTGAGGCAATAGAGTACACCGCGACAGGGGAGCATTCCTACGAACTTGTGCAGCGTTGGACAATACGGATTGTGCAGTTTGCAGCCAGGATTATGTAGCAGGCCAACAGTATTTAATATTCTGTGCGTTCCTTGCTGCTCACTCGGTAGACGGTTCTCGGTAGACGGTTCTCGGTAGACGGTTTCTCGGTAGACGGTTTCAAAAGGCTTTTACAAACTGTTTCAACAAGGAGAAGCGAAAATGAAACTGACAGATGAAACGCGCAAGGAACTGTCGGAAGAGCTGGACAAGCTACATGCAGCGATGGGCACACTGGAGGAGGAACTACCCTATGAAGTAGTTGGGGACGATGGCGCCATGGCGTATCTTGCCAACAAAGAAATGATGAAAGAGTTTGCTGACTCGTTGGAAGAAGGGGGAGTGGATAGCGAGTCGTTCATGCTTGCGGTGAAGGAACTGGTGGCGGAGTGGAAGAAGCTGAATAAGGCAATCGACAAACGGGTTGGCGTGTTGCAGAGAGAGACCGCAAAGCTGGAAAAGAAGTTGGAGCTGTAGATTGACGCAGTGCGGCATGAATTCTGGAAGTTGCGGAAAAATTTGTGGAATTTTGGAGAATGGACAAGTGAAGGGAGAGCTCTCTATCCGCATGGGCTCCGCTACAACTCCACACTCCGCCCCCCACCTCCCACTAGGATAGATCCTATGGGGATCCATCCCATGACGATAGATCCTATGAGATAGATCCTACAAGGATAGATCCTATGAGATCTATCCTAGTAGAATAGATCCTACAAGGATCCATCCCATGACGATAGATCCTATGAGATAGATCCTATCGAGCTATCCTACCTATCGAGCTACCATACCGATCGTCGGCTGACATCACCCGACATGTGAGAGAAAAAATTCCTCAATGAATTCAACGATGTGCGTTTTTCGAGATCGTATATAATGTCAAAAAATTCATCAATGAAATCGCTGAGTTGCACGCGTATCCACATCTCCCGAAATGTACGGCGCTGTAGTTCCTGAATGCAAGTTTCATTCCAGCTTACCAGGGGAAATGGCATGGCGCGTCGAAAAATAGGCCTTGACAAACGTCCCTACCTAGAGTAGAATTTTCTCATGACGTCGACCGCACAAAATTCCTTGGTAGCGCGTGGCACGTCATACGTGGTGTCCTACCACGTGGTGCTAGTGGGCATGGGTAATATATCTCGGTCCGTTGGACGGAGCGGTCAAACCGGGCAATCCCCGGGTACGGCGACAACGTAACCGCGTTAGCGTGTGGGCTGTAGGGGTCTAACGGAGCACGAGGGGTAGCACGGTCATGGTTTGCAATCACAACCCTGGCGTGCAGAAACTACACACCTTTTAACCGACCAATATCACGGTACATGGTACCGTGCAACAACGTGGTGCTTGGCACCATGACGGAGAACAACATGGCACACACAGTCAACATGGGTACTGCACCTACGTTGCTCGACGTACCACGCAGTCGTGCGTGGTGCACGGTTGACCTGACCGGAGTCACGGCACGTGTCAGTGCCGTGCTCCGGCTACGCGGCATGGTGCACACCGGCCAGCTGGCCGACGACTGGGCAGATGCAGCTCTGGCACGGGCGACCGTGTTGGCTGCCGAGTGTGATTGCCTGCTTGGGCCAGCGGACTGACCGCTGGCCCAACCGACGGGATCCACAGGGGATCCATGCATGGTTCAACCCCATGCCGTCGGTCCAAACGCTGGCATGGCCAGCACAGCAGTAGGGCATGGCCCTACACAGGAGTACACCATGGCAACCAAGCGCACCTATGATAGCAGCACCGACGACTGCGGGTATTGCCTTGTGTTGGCTGACAAAGTCGTTGCCACGTGCCGCGCGAAGGCACGGCATGCAGCGGAGGGTCGGCGGGGCAACAAGTGGGTGTTCATAGCTGTGGCCAACGCAGTGGCCAGGCTCAAGGACGAAGCACTGTACCGGGGCGCATACGCGCCCCTCGAGGAGGCACTGGAGCTACTGAGCGGGACTGGTACCATCCAATCCTGCTAGGGATCTTGCGACGGTTGGAGCTGGGCTCCACACCAGGCGTCATGGCCTGGCCGTCGCGCCGATCGGCAATTGTGCCGCAATTACGCTGGCTTGGCCAGCACAGGAGAACACATGAGATGCGAGCAATGCAACCGTTTTCTGCCAGGCCGTGGTCCGACATGGGCCATGAAATGCCAGTGTGCCAAGTCGCAAGAGATGGCATTGGCGGAGGTGGACTCTGCCACGTTGGCCTTGCTGGCCAAGCGTGGCTTGCGTGAGACGGCGGTGCTTGCAGCGGCCGAGTTCACCCGTCGTGAGGTGCTCACCAGCCCGTCGTGCACCGAGCACGACAAGGGTTGGACGCTGGACCCAATGGTGCACACAACGTCGGATGCCAGTACAGGCAAAGCAGAACGTTGTTTCTCCTGTCGCAGGCGTGTGGACTACGAGCACGTGCTCGGTGACAAGGGTTGGGCCATCTGGCAGGCGCTCTGTCGGATACCACACCACACTATCCGCGCCAGATGTGGCAGTATCACGTTGCGTAACTACGCTGGCAAGGCGTCGGCGTGCCACGACGGGCAGTGTGTGCATCGCGTGGCCATCAATATGGCCACAGGCGAAGTGGTCGACGGTGGGTACATATCCACGGGTGAGTGTGCCATCAATGAGCGGTCAGAGCGCAGTGGCAAGATGGACCTCACCACGTGCCCGACCAACGTGGTGGTCGGGTGGTTCAAGTACGCGTACGGCTCGCCGTCGCTGACACTTGAGGTGCCAGACGGCATGCTGGCCAAGCTGTAGAAGGCCATGTGTATGTTTTGCGTAGCACGGTCTAGCGCCACCAACAACAAGCTGGCCATGGGCTGGCAAGGAGTCGAACATGGTTCAACTGCTGGCAACGGTTACGGCACGTGACCCACGCACGTGCCGTACTACCGACACGTGGGAGTTGAGCAGTGCCGAGTCGCACGAGCTACTGCTTGCGGCTCGACTGGCACGAGTAGGCGTGCGTCGCGGTAGCACGGACACGCCTACTGTTGCCGAGCTGGCGGACGCTGCCGCTGCCGTGGCGTACTGGGCAGTGGACGGAGAGCAGTACTGGGCTCTCGGCCACTGGCTTGCCGATGTCGTGGCGGAAGGCGGTAGGGTATTGCTGAAGTAGGGTATTGCTGAAGTAGGGTATTGCTGAAGTAGGGTATTGCTGAAGTAGGGTATTGCTGAAGTAGGGCATTGCAGTCTTATACCAACAGTATGTAAACGGGGAATGGTTCCGAACGGCGCAGTTGCATACTGTTGTTCGACACTGGCGAGTCGGTCGCCTAGCAGGTTCAAGCCCTGCCAGTGTCACTAACGAAGGGGAACCCAACACCGAAAGGAGCTATCGTTATGAACGAACACAATGCAGAGTCGTTGGTGGATCTTGTTGCCCGTAGGGGCAACGAGATGGGGCACGGCGTCTTGTCGGCTGTGCTCGCCGTAGCAGCTGACCTGGCGCTTGCCGCAAACAGGAACCACCTGGCGGAAGCACTTGACGAGGCGAGCGATACCGCTCACCGTGGCCATGCCATGCTCGCCGTGCACATGGCAAGGACTGCCATGGCGCAGTGGTCGTTCACTCCGTGTGCCGCAACTCCGAGCGCTACGGCTTTACCAGCACGAGTTCCCGAACAGTGGATGCTGACAGAGGTGGACACCAACCAACAGCTCAGGGTAACACTGAGCTATGTGGATGGACCGCTCAACGCGCGTGTCAAGCACGATGAGCGCATCACCATGATGTTGGGCGAGGCGTTGGACGTGCTGGCAGCGCCAGCTGTCGGCGTGCGTGCTATGCGCCTGAAGTCCGCTCTGGAGTCGAACCATGCAGTGGCGCAACTGCTTGCCACGCGCAATGCCATGGTGCCAGCGGGCACGGCGTTGGTGGCACGGTTGCGGTACTTAGCGGCGCTGTCGCCGTCACGCAATGACGGTGGGTATGGTCGGCAGGTGAAGCAGTTGGCCAACAAGCTGGATAGTGCGCTGTCCGCACCACGTACAGGCGTTGCAGAGCTGTCGACGCTGATAGCGTCGGCCAAGCAACTGGCGCAGTCCATCCGCTCTGGCTTGGCCCGACGTGTGGCGTATGCTGCCAAGTGTATGGTTGATAGCGGCGTCGACGAGACCAAAGCGCTAACCGAGGCGAGGTCCATGGTCAATACGTGGATGAACACTCGCATCCGCGCCAACCGCCTGCCACTGCCAGCGCAGAACAGCATACTGATGACGAAACCATCGCCCGTGCGGTATGCCGTAATAGGCGCATTCGACGCGCACTATTGCGCTTGCAAGGTGGAACCGACAACGGTCGAACCGACCTACTTGCCGGACCGCACAACGTGGCGCGCAATATGTCGGATATCGGCACGGATAACACACCCGGATCTCGTAAGGGACTGGATCCCTCGCTGGCGTGCATACGCTGGCATGTTCCACGCTATGCCAACAGTATGTATCCCACAAGACGGGCGAACGGCGACTATCCCACAAGACGGGCGAACGGCGACCAGCACCAGCGCCAGCACCAAGACTCGCATCACGCCAACCGCATCCACGCCAACCGCTACACTGTCGGTCGTTGTGGTCAACGACCGACACCGCGCAATCTGCTCATGCTGTGGCCTGGCCATGCCGCTCCACATGGAGCTGGCCGTGGCCAAGGCGTTGCAGCACAACATGGTCGACTGCCCCAACTGTGGAGGCAGCAACAGGATACTCTAGACTATTCGTGGCGTTTACAGACTGCACCGTTGGCATATGTTGGGGAACGGTGGTTACCTGCATCGCATATGGGGACGGCGCCTTTCGGCGCCGTCCCCATTTTTTTGTGCCTTTTCCGTAGTACTACTCGGCATGCTCTACCAGACCAGAAAACCACCAGACCAGGAATCCAACGTCTTGAATTGATTCACTAATTCGCTAGAAGGCCCTTCAGAGGCGATTGCGGGCGCCATAGGTTTGGACCAAGGGGATTGGACGGGTTGACGATTTTATGGTCATAGGTAAGGCTCTAAAGCGTTTTGGCACATGGTTTTGCCCCATTCCCTCGGTCGTTTTTGCCCTGGTTTTGCCCTGGTTTTGCCCCTCGGCACCTAGGGGTCAGCGGCGCGAAACACATGCGAAACAGGCATGGAACACATACGAAACACATGCGAAACGCATGCCCCTTGTCTGGGGTAAGTAGGACTGGTGGTGTGAAAATCCTGAGTAAAATCATAGGGTTAAATTGTTTTGACAAATGGAAATGATCGGCTAAGCTTTTGATTCAATTGGTTTTTTCCCTCTGATGCAGAGGGGCAACCCGCACCACATGGTGGTGCACAGACAGGAGTCATGGACACATGGCAGACAAGACCTTCGACGAGCTGGTTGCGGACGGCATCATCAAGATGCAAGTCAAGGCGACGGTGGGTCGGGACGCGACCTACCAGAGTGCTGCATTCGAGGTGGCCTTGCAGTCGGCCGACCTCAAGCGCAAGGTGGCCAAGCACAATCGGCAGACCTCCATCGCCGACAAGCTCGACGAGCGCATTGCCCTGCACGAGGCGGTGCAGTCGCGGCTCGCAACTAACCCCTCGCTCCTGATGGCTCTCGACCCCTCGGAAGCCAAGCGCCAAGCTCGCCTGGCCGAGAAGCAGGCCGAGCTGTCGGCCAAGGCCGTGGTCGCCGCTGCCCCATGCGCCGACACCACTGTCGCGACTGCCCCTGTGGCTTCGACCACTTCGACCACCAAGGCCAAGGCCAACAAGGGCAAAAGCGCCACCGCATAGTCAACGCACATACAAACCCGAAACGGGTGACACCGTCACCCGTATGCCAGGGATGGTACCTTGGCACTGATGAGGGAGCCACGCACTCTGATGCTAACGAAGTCTACCATGTTCGTCGAGTACCAGCGCCTCATGACAGAGGCGAGCTACGCTGGCTCGTCGGCTGGTAACGCAACGCCCTCGGTTGCACTGCTGGCTGACATAGATGCTCGGCGGCTCACGGTTGCCAATGCGCTGACAAGCGAGGCGAATGCCATTCGCCGTCGGATGCAGACACTTGCAACACAGGCCAATGCACTTGGCGTGACCTACAAACCATCGGCCGATGACATGGCCGACCTTGCCAGCTTGACATCGGCCATTGCCGACTTGCGCCGACTGGTGCGCTCTTTCGCTACAGACCGATCCGACATCGCCCTGTCACGTGGTAGGGCCAGGACTACCATGGGCAAGACAGCCAAGCGTGGCACGCCCAAGGTGCTCGGCGGGCCGGTCACTTCCACCGTCCCCCGTGCCTTCACGGGCACCAATGAGCCCACGCCGTCCGACTACCTGGTGTGCCCCCGATGCGGCGTGCGCTATGACTGCCACACAAGTTGCACACAGTGCACCTGCGGTGGCACACTGCGGCACGATTGGACCAGCCCAGCCATGTCAGAGCGGCAGGCCGTGGCAACTTGCCGTGCTACCGAAGCCACATACGAGCACACTGTTGACGATACTGGCATCTGGCAGGGCACGGTTGCCATTGCCGGTAACCCACTGCTGGCAACTATTACAGCAGCATGCTGCGCCCAACACCCGGCACAGCCAGACGTGCTAGCCGCTGCTCACGAGGAGCACTGCCAGTCACATGCGGACTGGCTTGCCAGTCACGCTCGTGCGGCACGCATTGCAGCCAAGCGCCCTCGTGGCAAGCGAGGTGGCAGACGGGGATAGATGCCCCGAACTTGCGTGCTCTGACAACTTAATACCGCGCTCCTGGCCCTCATGGGTTACAGTGCAGCCGCGCTTCATGGCTCCCCGCCAGTATGTCAACATGCTGCGGGCTAGCGCCACGAACGTATACCAGAGGATCGGGCTAGCGCCACGAACGTATACCAGAGGATACAGCCCTGGTAACTCCAGGAACAAACAGTGTATCCTCCAGTATACTTCTACCCGTGCTTGTCGAAGCACAGCAGAACACGGCAAAGCACGGGCTGAAGCACGGCAAAACACGGGTGGAGCACGGAGTGACACAGTGCTGGCACAGTGAATGGCACAGTGCCGACACAGTGCCGAGCCATCCCCGTGCAAACACATGGCTAAACCCCATGAGTCATCCCTTGAGTTCTGCGGCTTGAACGCCACAGACAGCCGGAGTGGGAGGCGTGCAGCCTCGGACTGCGCCGACTGGCAGACCTGCCTGTAGAACTGGACCGCTCCAGTGATGGCGATGAACCGACAGGCGCAGCCCAAACGTATCACGACAGCCTGTAGCATACAAGGGCTCCCCGCCAGTATGTAAACGGGGAGTCTACAAACGCCACGAAGACGTGCGCGGACTGAGACGGCAAAGCGCCATACAAGCCGAAGCCGAAGCCCGGGCTGAGACCTCATCCGATATGGGCTACCTGGGCTCTGTTTCGATACGACGATCACCCAGCTGTGGACTTTTTTGTGTTGGGTGGACAGCCGGGGGTTGTCTTCGCCCACCCTGTCGGCTTCATGTGCAAGACAGCTGAGATGCCGTTGGCAGCTGCGCTTGCGCTGTGTGCGCGAGCCGTGAAGTCGACTATCTTCCCCGCCAGTATGTAAACGGGGAGCCGACAAACGGGGAGCCAACAACGCCGGTACTCCGCTACTCCGACACAGCCGGTACTCCGGCGCACAGTGGCATGTCTTGGCACACTGTGGGGAGCTGAGACTGTGAAGCCGGTGCTGAATGCAATGTCGAATGAGCAGACTGGCCGGGCGTTGGAAGCCGTAGCCAAACTGCATGCTGCGTTGACCTGATTCCTGCAACTCCCACAGGTGAAGAGGAGAACAGTAATGCGGCGTACTATCAGAGTCAGATATGGGTTGACAACAGAGGCAAGCGTGGCACCCGTGTGGTCTACGACTACATGAACGGTTACTACTCGAGGAGTGGAGAGAAGTGAAGAGCATAGCAGAAACACTAGACCACGCAGACTGGTGGCTTCATCAGTACATGGGTCTTCACTGGATCATTCGTAAAGATGGACTCTCCTTGGTTAAGTGGTTTCAGACTAAACTCGGCAGGCAGAGCCGATGCTTAATCACCCATCGTAGATATTGGGTTTGGGAGAGACCAAACTGGACGCTGTTTGTTCACAACATTGGCGGGATCTCGTTCGAAGTCCCTCCCACGTCTACTAAAGCAGAAACTAAAGCAGCCTGGGAAGATTTCCTGACCTCAATAGGAACAAGTGGAAAAGAAACTGCACGAGAATGGAAAGGGAGAGGTCACCGAATGACTTTGGGAGAGGTCACCGAATGACTTTGAGAGAGGCTATAAAATACCACAAGGAGCTAGAATCTCTAGAACACTCACTGGCAACATCCGGGCAGATTCTACCTCCGGCAGTCTTCAGCCACGCCCAACTCTGCAAGTGGCTGGAGGAACTCCAACAACTACGAAAGCTAAAACGGGAGGTCAAGAAGCTGGGCCTTGACATTGATGGAAGTTGAGCAATGGATCCTGGACAGGAAGTTTCCTGTCGATGACCCTTACAGGAGCACCCACAGTGACACTGAAACAAGCAATCGAACATTACAAGGAGCAGATTCTCTTAGCACCTAGTCCTGCTGCTGAACGATACTACTTGAGATTGGTGAAGTGGCTGAATGGTAATGGTCTGGCGGTAGCACGTGTTGATTCGTTCGGGGATGCCTACCTGCTCAACAGGATGGGAGCCCCAGTAGCATACGAGGACGTATGCTACGTTGAGAACATGGTTCTCGACGGCTACGCCATTCGGTACGGCGTGACCGTCGTTCGCGATCGGCGTGGGAAACCAGTCGCAGTGCTGCATGCACTGTCGAAAGGATGCTTCCCCGCCAGTATGTAAACGGGGAGTGCGCGAACGGGGAGCACAGGTCTTGAACCTGTTCAGGGACTCGTACTCCGTCACAGCCAGTACTTCGCTACTCCACTACTCCGTAGTCATCAAGTGCAAAAGGAGAAGTAGAAATGGCACGAATTGTCACGAGTGTGGCTCAGATTGAGTCACGAGCCGAGCGAGCCGAACGGCTGCTCGAGTGCAGAGCCGAGTGTGAATGCAATCGGCTCGAACGGGAAGACTTCACCCGTTCGGAAGCCAGAGCCATCATGTCAGCCATGGAGCACGATGAGCGTGCACTGCAGGCTGAGCAGAGGGCCGAGAGCAGACGACTCGAGTCGTGGGAGCGAGAGGAAGACAGGCGTGCCGAGTACGAGCTGAGGCGCTTCACACGCATGCTCAGGACTGCCGTTGCCTTCAACTGGAGTAGCCGGCGGAGCCGGTTACTGCGTATGGCTCGGGCGAAGCGGGCTGAGTACGCTCGTGCCTACAGGCGCACGTCCGTGTACGTGGTGCGGCCTGGAACTGGAGCCGGAAGCCCAGCATGTCAGCCGAGTGCATCGATCCCGAGTGCATCGATCCCGAGTGCATCGATCCCGAGTGCATCGATCCCCAAGCCGAGAATGCCGATCACGGGATACAGCTCGGAATACAGCTCGGACTTCTCGATTGCGGATTACACTGCGTCGAGTAGAGGATCATCCATGGAGGAGAGAGTGATGGACAAACACGACCTCGAGCTGTTGGATGAAGAGCAGCGAGCCGAGCTGAAACTCACCATGTTCGGGGTGAACGCTCGGAACCGGCCGACGCATGCAACCATGACAGCAGCCGCGCTGTGCTCCTGTCTGGAGACGGCTCCGGGATTCATGCCGCGAGCCGAGTACTCGATCGAGAAGTGTGAAGTGCGAATACAGACTGGAACCGCTTCGACTCGCACCGTTCGCGAGATGATGCATTTGGGGAAACCGGGGAAACCGGAGCACAAATCGGCTTCGCCGGAACTCAAGTTCTGATCCCCGCCAGTATGTAAACGGGGAGCACGGAGAAGTGCTGAGTATCCGTGTTCCTGCTACACCGCGCGCACCCGCAACGGAGGCCCTCCGAGATGAGGAGAACAGATGATCAGTGCAATAGTAATAGTGCTCAGCGTAGCAGTACTTGCATGGGGAGTGGTGGAGACTCGACGCACGGCAAAGCGGACAGCCGAGCTGGAGAAGACCATGGAGCAAGCCATGGCGAAACTCGGTCTGAGTGAGGAGCGCTTCGCTCGAGCCCTGAAGTCCGCCGTGGATCATGCGTTTCATGGAATTCAAGCCGAGCTCGATTCAGCCGAGTGGGGCGTAGTTCGCAATAGCAAATAGATTCATGGTGGAACAACGGCATACCCGTAACACGTTCTATTTTTCTTGACACAGCAACTTGGCATAATGTAAAATATGGGCGGTTGGGTGGGAATGAGGTTTGTATGGGGGATGCCTTCGTTTCCCCGCCAGTATGTAAACGGGGAGTGCGCGAACGGCGTACTCCTCAAACTGTGAGGAAATCGCAACCCAGCGACATCGTTAAGCCTTGTTCCCCGCCAGTATGTAAACGGGGAGTGCGCGAGCGGCGCCCAACCAGAACAGGAATCCGTATGCGAGCGGCGCCCAACCAGAACAGGAGCTGTCCACAAGAGGCCTACGTCGTCGAGAAGAAGTAGCCGACAGCGAATAGCTGAGCACTCCTTACCTGTGATAGAACTCCTTACCTGTGATAGAACTCCTTACCTATGCTGGCACTAGAACTCCTTACCTATGATAGAACTAGAACTAGAGCTCCTTACCTATGATAGAAAGAAGTAGCCGACCAGAATAGCTGAGCCCTTACGTTCCAAAAACGACGATTCTGAAAACGCAAATTTGGAACGTACCAACTCAGCGAGTTTAGTCGACTTCCTGCTGATTTGGAAGAAGTGTGCCAATCTCAATTTGGAACGTACTAGGTGTCTGATTCTATTCATTTTAGGTATCTGTTTTGGTCTTACGTTCCAAGTAATGTGCTTTTGACCCTGTATAAGAAGGAGCGGAGCGCATGCGCACCGAGCAAGAAATAAATGCAGCGTTGCTTGCTGCTCTGCCGAAGGCCGTGCGCTGTCGTCATTGCCAGTGGAACATGGGGATTGTTCCGTGGGCTGCGCTGACACTGCCGCAGGCGTGGAGAATCGTTCGGGGCATGGGTTGCCGATTGCCCGGGGAGCGGCATGAGCTGAGCCTTGGCAAGTTGGAGTCGAGAGAGCTGTGGCTGAATGGCTGCACGCTCTGGTTGACGAACCAGCTTGGCGACCTGTCATGGCACATCGGGAAGTCGGGCTATGGCCCAAGCCAGTTCGTGTTGAAGGTGGTCTGAAGTTCGGAATGGGCTTGACCGAGAACCCGCTCGCTGGTAGACCGGAATAAGGTGCACAAGATGCAGCAAGAAACAATCCTGTCGAAGACTCAAGTCGAAGCCAGAGATGCCTGGCGAGCAGAGTACGAGGCCTGGAGGCCATACCTTGGGGGCTTGAGCCGTGGAGCACGGCGGGTCTGGGATGCCCAGGCAAGTGGCTGTGCAGGAGTACGAAAAGCTGCAGGCTCTCGAAGCTGTGCCAAAGTTCGGCCCACTGTTCCGGCAATAGATTCGCCCTCAGTCAGTTCGGAAAGGGGAACAAATGAATAGTGGAACGCAGATGCCATGTAGTTTGCCGGAGGCCGTGGCCTCTGTGCAGATGATGGTCGAGCATTCGCAGCGACTCATCGAAAAGTATGCCGAGAACGGTGGAGACTTTCCTCCGGTGTACTTCGTGTTCACGGTGGACAGAGGGGTCGATATCATCGGTTTCTCATGGTCGAACGAGAAGGAGAAGGACGGTGCTGCAACAGCCATGCGATTGACGGCTGTGCAGTTGCAACCGGCCGGCCTGTGGGGTGTCATGCTCATCACCGATACGCGGTGGTGGGAGGTCGATGCCGACCTGGCCAGCAGGCTCGGCCTGTCGCAAGAGGAGCTGTCCAGTATGCTCCGTGATGCACCATGGAGGATCAAGGAATTCGGCAAGCAGACCGAAGCGCTCGTGGTGCGTCTCGAGACGTACATGGGCGACTGGGGTGTCGGTCTGATGTACGACAGACTAGACGGGAACCGGATCTCATGGCATCCGCCGCGTGACATGATCACGGGTGTGCAGAGCGAGGGAAGACTCGTCAACCTGCTTCCGCCACTGCCGTACTGCGCCGGACAGGCATGAGGGAGGACTAGCAATGAAACGACTATGGATTGCTTGTTGCCTCGTTGCATGTGGGGAAGGACAGTTGGAGGGCCTGTGGGATGCAACCCTGGCCGATGCGACAGTAGCCGATGCAACCCTGGACATGAAACTGGTGTCTCCGAAGAGAGTGGACGCGACCACGACCAAGGACAGTCGACGCAAGGATAAGGGCTCGCACGACGCGCCGAAGCCGGACATGGCGAAGCCTGACATGTTCAAGCCGGACATGGCGAAGCCGGACAAACTTGTATTCAAGCCGGACATGTTCGTGCTCAAGCTGGACACACACAAGCCAGACGTTAGGTTGCCAGACATGAGACCTCCAGACATGAGACCTCCAGACATGAGACCTCCAGACATGAGAGCTTCAGACACGAGACGGCCTGATACACGTTCGCCGGATACTCGTCGGCCCGACACTCGTTCTCCTGATACTCGATCTCCGGACACGAGGCGACCTGATACGAGAACTCCGGACACTCGAACTCCAGACACTCGACTGCCGGACGACGCAATGCTGCCGGATACGCGCAGACCGGACACGAGAACACCGGATACACGAAAGCCGGACAGCCAGAAGCCACCGATCTGCGGTAACAACAAAGCAGAGCCGGGAGAGCAATGCGATGGAACAGACCTGCGGGGAGAGATGTGCCTAACTATGGGCAATCATCTTGCCCATTACCATGGTCCTTTCTTGCTATGCGACTTGTCGTGTCACTTCTACGTGAAAAACTGCTGGGAGTGCGGCAATGCAAACAAGCCAAATGCAGATCCTGCGACAATGGTGCTCGAGGGCTACGAGGAGTGCGAGTTTTCACACGACGCCGTCACGAACAAGGCGGTGACGTTGTGGAAGGACGGCAAGAACACGTGTGCAGCGTGGGGGCTCAAGGGAACCAAGTTGTATTGCAAATACTCCGCCTGCCTCGTGTATTGCCTGTGATGGAGAACTGAGATGTTGAAGAGAACATACATCCCGAAGGTTGGATCGTCGGTGAAGCTTCGACTGTGGGAGCACTACAACCAACTCGTAGAGCCGAGTCTCTACACCATTGACCGTGAGCTGTTCGCCGCCGTGCGGGCCGGAGAGCTCACCGAGAAGCAGAGTAAGGAGCTGCGCGAGAAGGCGCTGGCTACGCACAACGAGTTCGCGAAGACACATGACATCCCGGGACAGTGGGCGTGGTTCATCGTGCTGACAGCCGGAGAAACGGAATGCAGGCTGGAGCATACCAGTCGGAATCCGAATGCACCAGATCCAGCATGGACTGGCGTGGTGAAGACCAACTGGATATCGCCGCCGATCGGCTGGCAGGAGTCGTATGCGATCACTTGCTCGACTCGAGAGCAGGCGGAGAAGGTCGTGAACGAGTGGTTTGGCAGAGGCATCCACGTGTGGGCTTCACACGACCTGTCTTGGGCTGGCCACATGGCGTTCACACCATTCGGTGCAGCCGAGGCATCGGCTGATCAACCGGCTTCTCCGCACTGGCAATACACGGGTGAGCCGGCCGACTCGATACCGGCCGAGCTGTGCTCGTCGGTGTTCAAGGTCGTCTGGCTCTCGGAGTGGACACCAGACTTGCCAGCCGATGCAAGGGAGCGCAGCCGGGCGGTGAAAGCACTGCGTGATGAGGGCGTAACGGTGGAATATCAGAAAAGCGAGCACTGCTGGTACGCCAGCAAGGAAGCCATCATCCACCAACCATGAGGAAGTCAGGCATGCGGAAGTCAGACAAGTTGGAAGCACTCGACATCTTCACTACCGCGTACATCGAGTGCGCGCTGTGGTCTTCGATGGACGAGTCGACTCCCTCCGGTGGGCATCCACTGGATGACAACTACAACGCCGAGGATCTCACGAATGACGCACTCGATGCCATCATCGCCGACTGTGTCGCATTCCAGCTCGACAACGATGCAGATCTGCAAGGGTTGGCGGAGTCCACCTGTGGCCATGACTTCTGGCTCTCACGCAATGGCCACGGTGCTGGCTTCTGGGATAGAGGGCATGGTGAAGTGGGAGATCGATTGCACAAGGCAGCCAAAGTGTATGGCGACTGTAGCATCTACATTCACCGTGGCAAACTCCATATCACATAGGAGAAGAACAAATGGCAAATGGGAAGAACCATCCAACGGCAACGGACATACTGAAACTGCGCATTGAGACGCTGAAGTCAGAGTTGGCTGGTGTCGCCGAGAAGATCTCCGCTCTCGAGGAGCGACGTCAGCTCGACGTGTCGAGCATCGAAGAGGAGTTATTCCTCGCTCGTGACGAGTCGAACGCAGCCAAGCAGGTGAAGGACAGCGTCGAAGCTGCAGCCGACGACACGGAGCGCAAGGGGAAGGCACTCATTTCCTCCGGAGAGAAGTTGATCCACTCGGCGAATGCGCAGCGGCAAGCAGCCGAGGAGATGGATCTCGGGCTGAAGAAGATTGCGGAGGTGGGAGTCAGGCTGGAGGAGCGAAGGGAATACTGGCGAGCCGAGCTGGCAACCATTCAGGATGGAGCCACGCGTCGGAAGAGGTCCATCCTCGAGCGGTCGCTGGCCAAGCTAGAGGAGCGACTGACCAGGAAGGCCACAGAGGAGCTCGTGAGCGTTGCGCCCGTACTGCCCAAGCACAGAGGGACACCCGAGCCAGAGACGAAGAGCGAGTGATGCTTCATCGCTGGCTTCATCGAGAAAGGCAAGATGATCTGAATGCCGACGCTGAGCATCAAACGGATGCGTGCTATTGCATGGGATCTTTGGTGGAAGAAACCTGCCCATGTGCGCTGTTGCACGTGCACATACCCGTCTTTCAGTTGCGACTACAGCCACGATGCAGACCGCTACATCGTGAGCTGCATCAGATGTGAAGAGGAGATCTGGAGTATCACATCGCATGACATATTGCAGTTGCCGGAGGTGGAGCGCAGCCAGGCAAAGAAACGCGATGCGGCAGGCCCCACACGACGGCGTGCAAAGCAGTCACGGACAATGCAGCCACGGACATCGCAGCCACTGCCGGCGAAGCCCGAGCAGAATGCAATCACGACGATTGACATGGATCGCTTTGCCAATCTGGAAGATGAATGAATGCCACTCATGCGAGATAGCACGAGGATGCCCATGCAGGACGATGAGAAGATGGCATTGCATGACATGCTGCTGGTGACCGCCGACCGTGCGGAGGAGTGCGGCTTCTCCGGACTGGCCGACCAGATGTGCGTCTGGGCCGCACAGATCGGGTCTCGTATTGCCGGCTGGTCGATGGCACTGAGTCATCCGGTGACACCCAACGATGTCGCGAATGCGGTGAACATGCCGGTGTTCTTACCGGGCTGCGGACCACGGTCAGGGCGCACATCACGTATGTTGTGCGAAGCCGTGGCGGCTGCGATGAACGGACTGACCGTGATTGTGAGTGGCAGGGATTCGCATGAGAGCGAGCGCCTTGCCCAACAGGCACGGCTGCTGTTCGAAGACCCACTGGTGCAAGCCCTGCGCCCAGGGTCATGGCGTCCTCCAATGCCGGCAGCCACAGGGAGAATAAAACATCTTGTCCCCCATCCGGATAGAGTCGATGCCCACTATACGGATCACTACACCGGCCGGTTGAAAATATGGAGCCGCTGAACATGGTGAAGCTCTACCGGTTGCAAATCGGCAAGGGAGAAGGTCTGGATGTGAGCCGCAAGTCCGGCACTGGGCTTGGCCTGTGCTTCGCTCCACCCTGGTCGTGGATCGTCGAGTCGAAGGCCGGAGCCATGCCGTGGGACAGATACCGTTATCTGTACCAGGGGCTACTCTCCGAGATGCCGATCGAGAAGGTGCAAGAGCTCTATGCATATGGTGTGGAGTGCGGTTTTGAATTGGGGCTGTTGTGCTATTGCAAGAGCGGATATCACTGTCATGCAAACCTGCTCATCGAATGGCTGGTGAAGAGCTGGCCGGATTGGTTCGAGGTGAAGCTGTGACGAGTTACAAATGCCTATCGTGGATCTGCGTGTCGTGCCGTGGCGAGGGAACAACTCGCCGGGAGCTCGTCGATGGCACGCTTTGCCCAGACTGCAAGACACCGGTCGAATCTACCGGGGAAGTGCAGCAGGACATCGACACGGGTGAGATCATGTGTCTTCGCAGTGAGCCATGCGACACATGCGGCGACGGCCTTGCACCTGGCGTGCTGTTTCCGTGGAATGCCGACATGCCAGGGCTAGCCTGTGTCGAGCGATGCGACACCTGCAAGATCTATGAGACGGACGACGAAGCCGGTGCCGCTCTGGAGTGGAAGCTGCAATCCATCAACGGTTTGATCTATGGAGTGCAGCTGTGCAACGCATCAGGCTTCGGCCCGATGGAGAGTGATCCAAGGCTGGCCGTGGTGCACTTTCCGTCGAAGGTGCCACTAGTGTGGGAGGAAGGGAATCAGCTGGTACGCGATGGTGGAAAAGCGCCACGGCTCTCCTCGCCAGTTGCGACATTGTCGACATTCCAGCCGACTCGCATGCCAAATCCGAGTGTGGCCATCGTCGTGGATGGCGAGACACTGGACCTGGGAGAGCTGTTGCGTCGGTATACGAACTACGAGCGGCTCGCCGAGAAGATGACAGAAGTGCTGGACGAGCTGCGACCGATCGTTGAACAGACCACTTCGGCGAAGAGGAAATGACCCATGCCGTGTGACACACAGTATCTCGAGGAACTCCAGCGCAAAGAGCGAGAGAAGGCACTGGCTGAGCTCGAGAAACAGATTGGCCTCGGTCGGATCTTGCTGGTCAGAGATCTGCAAGGTGGCGTGCACGTGGTCGGATGGGAGATGACGAGTGCAGCCAGGACAGGAATGCACGAGTCGTGCGCCATGGCCCATGTGGCGACAAAGGGCTCGTGGCTGGCCAAGGCCAAGCTGACGGAGAAGTTGAAAGCCGTGGGCTCATCCTTGACAGCAGTGATCGCCGCACACAAACACTAGGTCCACTTCATGGCAAACAACCTGAATGACCTGACGCGCCAGGCGTTGAGGCTGCACGCTGGCCTTGGACTCGTGACAGATCCAAGCCAGTACTCGGACAACTTCAGTCTGTTCTGGGCCGAGCTGATTGACAAGCGACCGGACGTGCTGGCCGCAAAGCCGACGCTGACGCTGCGCTGCTGCATACACATGCAAGCGTGCTGGCTGGCCTGCGGCATGCCAGTCTTTCAGATCGACGAGAACCTGTTGGCCGGCCTGCTGCTGACAGACGCAGGCAGCGTGACAGCGGAAGAGTGGCACATGCCCTATGGCACATTCGCCGTGTTGTTGCCATCAGGTTTCTGGCAGATGGAAAATCTGTGCACTCCAGGAGCCATGAGCAATGCTTGGTGCGTCATCTTTCATCGGTATCACACACTGACCAAGGCTATCTACCAGGGAGATGCAAGACTGCAGACGTACTTGCAGGCGTACATCACGAATGAAGACGGCTCCGAGATATGGCAACGCTCGTTGCCACCGACGAGTGGCGCATTGGAACCCTGGCTGCTCGAGACACGATATGGAGTAGCCGAGGGCGATGTCGTCGAGCCGACTTCGGAGTACGAGGCCACGTTGTTGCAGGCATGCAAACAATTGGTCGTGAACCTGAGCCTGTTGATAGCCGAACAAGGTCCGGGCAAGCGCGTGGTCACTCCTGTTCGCAACAAGGCCAAGCTGCGCCGACTGAAGAAGAACGCATCATCTAATGCATCACGTGGTCCATCTGCTCTGGGGCCGCAGGCCCCAGAGGTATGGCAGCTTGGGAAGGTAGCATTGTTGTCAGCAGAGTTGATCGCCGCCGCGAAGGCATGTGGAAGAGCGAAGGAGCGGACGGAGTGGAAGATCTCGAAGAGGTTCACCGTGCGAGGCCATTGGCGTGAGCAGGCATACGGAGAGGGCGGGCTGTTGAGGCGAAGGAAATGGATCGCACCATACTGGAAGGGCGCCGGAGTGAAGCTAGCGCATCTCTACACCATGGATGTAGACAAAGGAGAGGGGAAACCATGAAGTCCCTGGAGAAGCAGCAAGAGGTAGCCAACCTGATCAGAGCCAAGATGCCCGTGATCTACATCGTTGGCAGCGAAGAGCGACGGATGCAGTCTGCCCTTCTGAACATCGCCGGCTCGCTGAAGATGGACATGTACCTGTGGTCCATCGTGTCCGGCATGCTGAAGGTCGGTGAGAGCGAGGCAGTCCCCTGCAACGATCCAGCGCAGGCGCTGGGCTTCATCGCCGAGTCGAAGTCTCGAGCCATCTTCGTGCTGCGAGACTTCCATCCGTACATCGAGCCGGGCACTGCCAACGTGGCGAACATCAGGATGCTGCGCGAGCTGGCCGGAGAGTTGAAGAATAGCAAGCAGGCATCGGCTCGAGTGGTTGTCATCCTCGCACCGAAGCTCGTGCTGCCGGACGAGCTGCGCTCCGATGTGATCACGATGGAGTGGCCACTGCCGGACAAGGAAGAGCTGCATGCGGCAGCCGTGTCCGTGGTGGCATCGTTGCCGAGCGAGCTCAAGAAGGAGATGCCAGCGGCTGGTCCGGAGATGGACAAGTTGCTCACGGACGTGAGCTCGGCGGCGCAGGGACTGACCTTGGAGGAAGCGCAGAATGGCTTCGCCCTGTCAGCCATTGCCTATCGAACAATTCGTCCATCGGAAGTGGCCAAGTACAAGAAGCAGATCGTGTCACGTGACGGTCTTCTCGAATGGATTGAGCCAGAGGGCGACCTGGATTCCATCGGAGGCCTGGACCTGCTGAAGACCTGGCTCATGGAGCGCAAGCTGGGCCTGTCGCAAGCTGCACGGGACTATGGATTGCCGGAGCCAAAAGGAATAGCTTGCGTCGGGGCACCCGGGACGGGAAAGTCGATGGCGGCCAAGGCGGTGGCGGTGGCCTGGGACTTGACACTGGTGCGCCTGGACTTCGGAGCGCTTTATGGCTCTCTGCTTGGCGAGTCTGAGACCAACTTGCGCAAGGCATTGAGAACCATAGAGGCTGTGTCTCCAACAGTTGTACTGGCGGACGAGTTGGAAAAGGGCCTCGGTGGTTCTGGTCCGGAAGGGGCTGCCTCGGATGGTGGCACGTCGTCACGCATTCTTGGAACATTTCTGACATGGATGCAGGAACGACGTGGGGCCACAAGTTTTGTATTCGCTTGCCTCACAGCTGATTCAAGGGTGCTGCTGAAAGATGGAACCATCACCAAGATCAGTGCTATCGACACCAACGCAAAAGTGGTGACCTGTGACCCATTCACCGGGAAAACAACAATAGCCACGCCAGACCTGAAAGTAGCGCCAATCGCCCCGGTGGTCAGAAGTGTTACCACAACGACTGGGAGGTTTACTGCCACTCCGGATCATCCAGTATATGTCGTGGGCCGATGTGGAATAGAGGAGTGCCCTGTTGGTGCGCTACAAGTGGGCGACCGATTAGCCCGCCTGCGGAAACTGCCGGAACCGACTTCAACTTGTCTGCCGTTGATAACTGATGTCGGATGTGACAATCCGCATGAAGGCGAGATCCATTTGCCATCTGTTTTGGACGAGACGGTGGCTGAAGTGCTGGGCTTCTTTTGCGCGGATGGCACGACGCACAAACCAGGTAGAATGATGATTTGTGATAAGCATCCACAACTGATCGAGCATGAAATGGAACTCATGCATGGTTTGCGGTGGAGGCCAGGCAAACACGTTGTGAGGGGCCGCTGCTCCATCTTGGTTTATCTTGACTCCGCACGTCTATTAAGATGGTTTATCGCTAACTTTCCAGAATTGGTGCGCACCAAGATTGATGCCCGTCGTGTACCACAGGCCATTTTCCGTAGTCCGGATCGCGTTGTCGCTGCATTCCTACGTGGCTTCATGGATGGTGATGGCACTGTAACGCCGAACGGTCTCATTCAGGTCGCCGGAGTAAATTTCGATCTGATACGCGATGTGGCGCATCTGCTGCATCGACTGGGTATTGGCTACACGAAGAGTAGATATTTTCCGAGTGCGCCCCGACGCACTGTACTTAGGTTGACGATTGCTGCCAGTAGAGACCTTAATGCATTTTCCACTCTCGTGGGCTTCGCTTGCGACTACAAGCAGGCCCGTCTGTTGAAACGCCTGAGGAAGCAGCAAAGAAAGCACAAGGCCGCAGATTTAGATACCGTGGCAGTACCAGAAGTTCTGATGAACGAGGTTCTATCTGCTACCGGCCTGCCAGCTGCCGCCTTCAACTATTACTCCGACAGAAGAAGCAATGGGCAGGACACAGCCTTGTGGATCTTCCAGCAATGGATCGACAAGGCAGCCGATCGACTTGGTCCTGCGCATGCTCTGATTCAGAGAATGCATGCAATCTCACAATTTACATGGGATAAGGTGATAGCAGTCGAAGAGCACATGGGTGCCATACCAGTGTTTGATATTGGCGTGCCAAAGACCCACACGTTCATCTCGGATGGTTTGGTGATGCACAACACGCTCAACAGAGTTGATGGTCTTCCTCCGGAGCTGCTCCGAGCTGGTAGATGGGATGCTCTTTGGTACGTCTCGTTGCCCACAGACAGTGAGAGACGAGCCATATTCAATGTCCATCTGCGCAAGCGTGGACGCAAGCCAGAACTGTTCGACCTCGCCCTGCTTGCCAACGGCACAGAAGGGTACTCTGGTGCGGAGATCGAGCAGATCGTCGTGGACGGTATGTTCTACGCTTTTGCCGATGGTCAACGAGAAGTAGTCACTGCCGACTTGCTCAAGGCCGCAAAGACGCTGGTGCCGTTGTCGAAGACAGCGGCGGAGAAAATTGAGGCGATGCGCACCTGGGCAAAGGGTCGAGCCAGGATGGCATCTTCTCCAGAAACAGCGGAGACTTCGACGTCGGCCATCCAGAATGCCAGATTCTCGGCTATGGACTGATGGATCGAAACCAATACCGAAGCAAAAAAGTGTGAAGGGATACCAGTATGTCAAGCAACGATAGACAGAGAAACAAGCAACTGGGTTATGTCATCGCCGGCAAGCGTCTGCGAGGCGACGAGCACAAGGACACGCGCAAGCAGCTGTTCGCAGCCGGAGGGGTGTTCGATTCAGACTCGACGTGCTGGATCTGCCCGAGCCGTGAGGTGTACGTGCAATTCCTCGCCAAGCTCGGGCTGAAGGAAGCAACTTCGGATCTGCCGAGGCCGCCCGTGGTAGCTCCTCCTGCCGGTCTACCGAAGGTGGAGCTCGTGGTGCAAGCTCAGCCCAAGCAGCCGGTCGAGAAGCCGGTCGAGAAACCCATCACCATCGAGCCAACGACGACGACGGCGCCTTTGGCGTCGATGACTCCGCCTTCGACATCGACGACTACGCCTTCGACGACGACGGTGCCCTTGGCACCACTGGCTAAGAGGAGGATCTTAGAGCTGCCGCCGTCCTTCATCGTGATCCAGGAGGTGAAGGTCAAGGGTGACATCAGCTATCGCCGACTCGAAGAGGAGAGCAGTTCTTCAGAGGATGCCGATGGGACAACCATCACCAAGACTACCAAGAAGATAGAGACCGTTGTCTGCGATCCCGAGGAGTACGAGAAGGCCATGGTCCTCTCTGGCCAGTTCCGCGCCGCGCTACGCAAACTGGGTCAGGTGCTGCAGAGCGGGGTGGTGATTGTCCCGACGGCCAAGGAGGAAGAGCTGGACAAGCTCATCTCCGACACGCAAGGGGAGGCCTTGTTGTTCAACCGTCAGGCAAAGCATCATTACATCCGGACAGCGATGTTGAAGTCGCTCATCACAGGGGATGCCGAGGCTGCCTCACGTGGTATTGCTTACAAGCTACAGGAGACGATGGCCGAGCTCCGTCTTGCCCTGGAGCAGTGCGACGTGAAGCGGATCCGTTCAATCGCCGATTCGGCCAAGACGCTGACCCGTATCATTCCGGCCAGAGAGGCGAACACGCTATCGGCTGCTCTAGCATCAGCCAAGCAGACAGCCAAGTGGATTCGCGACGAGCTCGAGGAGAAGGGCAAGCAGATCGAGGCCGTGCGGATGGAGGTAGCCAAGGCGAGCTTCGGTCCAATCGACGCTGCTCGTGCATCCTTCCTCGAGTTGTCGGGGCCCCTTGAGCTCAACGGTACTATCGAAGTTGGCGCGGAGCGCTTTGCGGCAATGGATTCCACAGAGCCAGTTGCGGTGGACGTGGATGTCGTGGTAAGTGCCAATCGCTTCGACATGTGATGAAAGGACATGTTGCATGAGTGCACCATTGGAAGTTTTGCAAGCCCGTGTCGAAAGGCAGGCGGTCGTCACCGTGACGTTAAACTACTATCCTGGAGCGCACTGGGACTGCGAGATGCGAACCATCAAGGGATATGTCGTGTGCACCAAACCGGCACGCCATTGGCGACAGTTGATCACGGAAGCCATCAGGCAACTGGAAGCACAGCCCTGAGCTCAGCACATGGAGAGTGGCAATGAAAGATAGGTTGATGGTCGTCGAGACCAGACAAGGATACACACTCCAGTGGAACTTGGGAGATGAGGATGACATGGGGGCAACCCTGGGGGAGTGCGAAGACCGCAAGTCGCTGCACAAGTTGGAACAGGACTTCAAGTCCGGCAAGGTTGCAGAGGTCGACAAGGAGCATGTTGCTGCCACGTTGGCCGCTTGGAAGCACGAGGACGTGCAGTACTCTACATATGATCGTGATGGCTTCTACTGGGAGACAAAGGCTGGCGCCACCCAGGCGCTCCGATTGGCCAATATTGCAATCAAGGAGTTGAAGGACAATAAGCCTTGGCCGGACTGGGCGAAGCAGGCAGCAGCTCATGGCTGGAAGCCACCCAAAGGCTGGCAACCGTGAAGAAGGAGAGACCAACGTGAAGAAATACGAAGCACTGAGAAGAACGTATCGTCTGGTGGTATGCATCGACGTGGCAGCCGAGTCGTTGGATGAAGCCTATGGGAAGATGTACGAGTCCCTGAACAGGCTCGGTCAAGACCTGTGCTGGGAATCGTCGGATGAGGCGTTCACACCCGACGGCGAACCGATCGAAGAGGTCGAGCTAGCACGAGCACGCATGAACTACATGGCCAGCAGGGGCGAGAGATGAACGAGTATTCCTGGAGAGTGCAAAAGGCTTGGATCGGAATCGAGAACGACACGGGTGTAGAACCGGTAGGAGATCTGCCGGAGATCACCCGGAAGATGACGATCATCGGCAAGCCGGCTGGGTGCATCGGTGTCATCATCCGGTCTGGCCGGGTGCAGGCTTGTGGCCAGTTCTGCTTCGTGAATGTGTCGGTGAATGGCAAGAAGGTCATTGCCAGTGGAGCCGAAGACCGCATCTATCCATTTCACTCGGTGAAGCTATCGGAGATCGGAGCCGTGCCGAAGGACATGATCCCAGCGCTTGGATTCAGCAAGGACGGCAACACGTACTGCTTTCTCTACAAGGGTCGAGTGGTTGCCATCGACGGGCCAGGCAAGGATGGCCCAGACAAGTCGCTTGTCGACGTGCCTCAGGAGCACTGGCAACCAGGCTGGGGTAAGGCACTCGGCGGCTGGTCGCCAGCCGTATGAGAAGCAATGACCGTGAAAGAACTCATTGACTACCTCGAACAGCTGGAGAACAAAGACCAGCTTGTCGTACTGCATGGCAAGCGTGGATTCATCGGCGTGGCCGAAGCCCTGACTGCTGTTCTCACCCCCGGATACAACTGGGATGAGGACAGGCAGCAACAGCCAGCCATATGGCTCAAGCCGAAGAAGGACTGGAGAGACAAATGATAGATCCCAGAACCAGGGACTGCACGCTGTTCCTCGG
>Ga0315283_10000003_pt1 | contig 128733 bp, 118 predicted proteins | sample YL17G09_0_MG_FD_204541 | JGI IMG/M metagenome (GOLD analysis project Ga0315283, IMG submission 204541) | Sediment microbial communities from Yellowstone Lake, YNP, Wyoming, USA - YL17G09_0 | ecosystem: Environmental > Aquatic > Freshwater > Lake > Sediment | place: USA: Wyoming | collected...
ATTGGGGCATTATAACCTCTCGCCAAGTGTCCGTCATCTGTTCAGCACCTCAAAGATTATACTCTTTTTCTTTTCAAACGCAACCTAAAAAGTCCGCTTAAAAAACTTTCCGTTTCCGTCACCTATTCGGCTTTAAGGTGCAACCCTTTAGGGTAAAATTCAAAGCGATGTGCCGTAACCGTGTTTTGTTTCAACAAAGGCTGTTTTCAGCCCGTGGACAAAGCATAACGGCTGGCACAGAAATTTATTTCGAGTACAGCCTTTGCTTTGAACACGAAGGACTCCGATTTATCGGAGGACTTGTTGAAACAAACAGTGTATATCCGTGTCTGAAAATTCTTCGTGATTCCTTCGTGTCTTCACGCCGGAGCCTGCCCCTGCCCCCGTTTTCACAAGGGTAAACTCCGGCGGGGGTGGCTAAGTCAATTTATTTGACTACTGATGCCGATTGTGGTAAAGATAACAGGTTTATAAGCTATATTTACTTTGTTTTTGCATTGTTTTCGTTCTATAACTCTTTTCATATAAAGAAATTATGTTTTTTTAGTGTCTTCGCCTGTCTCGCCATAGCCCTTGGCGACGGCGGATGTCTTAGTGGCTAAGTCAATGAATCTTGAGGATTTACGTAAAAATATTGACCAGATTGACGCAAAGCTCGTTGAGCTGTTAAATGAGCGTGCGCAGATAGTTATAAAAATAGGCAAGCTCAAGGTTAACGGCCCGATTTACGCTCCGGACCGCGAAAAAAAGGTATTACAGCGGATTTCCGAGCTGAATAAAGGTCCTTTGCCTGACAAGACGTTACTTGCTGTCTGGCGGGAACTTATGAGCGGTTCGTTTTTTCTCGAACGGCCTTTAAGAATTGGATTTTTGGGCCCGGAAGGCAGTTTTACGCATACTGCCGCGATTCGCAAATTCGGCCAAAGTGTTGAGTACGAACCAGTTATGGACATTCGCGGAATATTCGACGAGGTCAGCAGGGGCCATTGCGATTTGGGCGTTGTGCCGATAGAAAATTCCGCCGGCGGCGGCGTAATCGAAACGCTCGATGCCTTTGTCGATACCAATGTTCTTGTTTGTGCCGAAGTCTTTATGCCGATACATCATAACCTCTTGGCCAACTGTGCTTTAAAGGAAGTTCAGAAGGTTTATTCCAAGCCGGAGGTTTTTACCCAGTGCCGCCAATGGCTCAGTACGACTTTTAAGGAGGCCAACACGATAGCTGTTGCCTCGACTGCAAAAGCGGCGCAAATGGCTGCGGAAGAAAAATATGCCGCCGCTATCGGCTCGGATATCGCCGCCGAACTCTACGGCTTAAAGGTAATATGCGAGAATATTGAAGATATCGCGAATAATGTAACGCGATTTTTGGTTATCAGTAAAGAAGACGCAAGGCCCAGCGGCGAAGATAAGACCTCGATACTGTTCAGCACCGCTCATAAAGCAGGCGCTTTGGCGGATGTGCTGGATGTATTTAAGAAAAGTCAGGTCAACCTGACTAATATAGAATCAAGGCCGAGCAAAAAGAGACAGCGCGAATATTATTTCTTTGTCGATTGTCAGGGACATCGAAAAGATGAAAACGTTATTGCCTGTCTGGAAGAAGTAAAACAGCACTGCCTCCAGCTTTCTGTGCTGGGCAGTTATCCTAAAAGCGATACATTGTTAGAGTAATTTTTGGAGAATAGAATAATGAGAAAACCGTTTATCGGCGGCAACTGGAAAATGAATACAGACGGCAAAAGCGCTGTCGAACTCGCAAAAGGCGTAGCGCAGAATTGTCAAAGTCTGCTTGCGGAAGTTGACGTTTCTGTTTGTCCGCCTTTTGTTTATCTTTCAGCGGTGAAAAACGCCCTTGGCTCTTCTAATGTCGGTCTTGGCGCACAGGATGTTTACTTCGAGGCGAAAGGCGCTTTCACAGGTGAAGTGAGCTGCCAGATGCTAAAGGATGTCGGCTGTAAAAATGTGCTGATTGGCCATTCCGAAAGACGGCACGTTATCAAAGAAACCGATTCGCTCATCAATAAAAAACTTATCGCGGCGATAGACGCAGGTCTGTTGCCGATATTTTGCGTCGGCGAGCTTCTTGAAGAGCGAAAAGCCGGCAAAACCGAGCAGGTAGTCAAAGAGCAGATACAAAAAGGTATGGCTGGAATAACTGTCGAAAAGGCAAAAGCTGTAACAATAGCTTACGAGCCTGTCTGGGCAATCGGCACCGGCCTTAATGCTACCCCGGCTCAGGCTCAGGAAGTTCATTTAATGATTCGACAGTTTATATCTGCGATGTATAATAAGGAACTTGCCGGCCAGATTATAATCCAGTACGGCGGCTCGGCAAAACCGGATAACGCTGCCGAATTGATGGCTCAGCCGGACATTGACGGATTGCTTGTCGGAGGCGCGAGCCTCAAAGCCGATGATTTTGCCGCAATGGTAAAAGCCGCGGCACAGGCGAAGAAATAAAGAATATAAAAAACGAATTTAAAATTTTATAGAGGTAATAAATATGATGATGGATTTTGTTTTGGCGTCGGTGCCGTTTGTAATGAAAATTGTTGTCGGCATCTGGGTTTTTGTGGCAGTGGCAATGGTACTTCTTGTTCTGATACAGAAAGGCAAAGGCGGCGGACTCAGCAGCGCGTTCGGCGGGATGGGCAGTTCTCTGCTCGGAACAAAGACCGGAGATTTTCTCACATGGGTCACGATTAGTCTTGTGGCGGTATGGCTGCTGCTTAGTGTTGTTTCGGCTAAATGGTTCAAGCCGCGGACAAGCGAATATCTCCAGGGCCAGCAGCCTGCAGCGCCTATTTCGGCGCCGGCGGCGCCCGTTGGGACCCAAATTCCTCTCCAAACCGAACAGCCGGCGCAAAGTCAGCAATCAGAAAACAGTCAGCTTCCGGAATCGAATACCCCGGCATCTGCTAAATAAAGGTCGCGATATATGTTAAATAGTATGACAGGATTTGCCCGCATTTGCCGTGAGATAGACGGCATAAGCTATGCTGTTGAAATAAAAACGGTTAATAACCGGTATTTCAAGCCGAGTATCAGGGTGCCGGAGTCTACGGCCTTTCTCGAGCATGATATTGAAAAACTTCTGCGGGCTAATATCTATCGCGGTGCGGTCAATTACTTCCTGCGGTATAAAAACATCAGCGGCGAGCCGATGTACGAAATAGATTCCGCTGCTCTGAAAAGTTATGTGGAAAAGTTGAACGGCGTTCAGTGCAGCAGCGGGGTGCAGTGCGGAATAAATCTTGCCGACCTGCTTTTATTGCCGGGCGTCGTAAGGCCGCAGGAGCCGGAGAATGAAAAGGCCGAACAATTACGCAAAGCAGTCCTTAATGTGACCGGCCAGGCTGTCGAGCAGCTCAAAAAAATGCGGGCTCAGGAAGGCCAATCGCTCGCTGGAGACCTTAAGCAGCAATGCGGCCGAATAAGTTGTCTGCTCGAAGGAATTAAATCGCGCGGGAAAGTGGTTACCGGCGAATATCAGGACAGGCTTGCCTCTCGTGTTAAAGAGCTTCTCGCAAGCGCTCGCCTTGAGCTTGACAGCGCGACTCTCGCAAGGGAGGTGGCGCTGTTTGCCGACAGAAGCGATATAAGTGAGGAAATTATCAGGTTAAGCTCCCATCTTGAACAGTTCCTTGCAAACTGTCAGACTGGCGACTATGCCGGCAGGAAACTCGATTTCATATCGCAGGAAATGCTTCGCGAGGCCAATACGATAGCGAGTAAGGCTTCAGACTCGAAAATATGCCTTGATGTAGTTGAAATAAAGACGTGCATTGAACGAATCAAGGAACAGGTGCAGAATATTGAGTAGTCAAAAGCAAAACCCTGTAAAGGGGCAGATATTCGTCGTAAGCGGGCCCAGCGGAGTAGGCAAAAGTACTATATGCGACCGGCTTGTTAAACAGCTTGATAATGTTTATTTGAGCGTATCGACTACGACGCGTGAAAAAAAGGCCGGCGAACAGGATGGCAGGGATTACCACTTTATCGACAGGGCTGAATTTAAAAGACAGATAGCGGCCGGCAATTTTCTTGAATATGCCGAGGTGTTCGGAAACCTGTATGGTACGCCGAAAGATAAACTCGAGCAGGCTCTTAATAATGGTAAAACGGTAATACTTGAGATTGATGTCCAGGGCGCGCAGCGGGTAAAAAAGCTGTGTCCTGACGCGAAACTAATTTTTGTTCTGCCGCCGAAACATACTGAACTTCAAAAACGTATTAACGGCCGCGGCAGAGACGATGAAAAAGACGTTGAAAAAAGGCTGCAGGGCGCCGGCATTGAAATAGCCGCTGCTTGGCAGCATTACGAATATATGGTTATTAACGAAGATCTCGAACAGGCGGTTGAAGAAATTACACAGATAATAAAGAAAGTAATTGGAGAATAAAAATGATAGAAGAATTAAAGAACAAAGCTATTTTTGAAAAAATCGGCGGTGCATTCAAGGTCTCGGCTCTTATACAGAAAAGAATGGTAGAGCTTATGGACGGGTCAAGGCCTCTTATTGAGGACACCGAAGGCAAGACGATGATGGAAATAGTCGTTGAAGAAATTATGCAGGATAAAATCGCGCCCGATTATACTTCCGGACCGGAAAAAATCGAGCTGCCGAAATTATAGGCGTCAGGACGATGACTAAAAAAGATTCTGTAATTTCCGGTTTGAATGTTCTGCTTGGTGTAAGCGGCGGCGTTGCCGTATTTAAGGCGGTTGACCTCGCGAGTAAACTGACCGCAGCAGGCGCTCTCGTCGATACTGTTATGACTGAAAACGCCTGCAAATTTGTTTTGCCGAAAAGTTTTGAGGCGGTAACAGGCCGAGCCGTTTATACGAGTATGTGGGAAAACCCGCAGGGCTTTCAAATCGGACATATCCGTCTTGCTGATATCGCAGATGTTATTGTCGTGGCTCCGGCCACGGCGAATATCATCGGCAAGGCCGCAAATGGTATCTGCGACGACCTGCTTAGTACCGCATTGTGTGCCTGCTGGCAGAAGAAAATTCTCTTTGCGCCGGCAATGAACGAGAAAATGTGGCAGAATCCCGCCGTTCAGTGGAATGTTAAAACATTAAACGAAATGGGCTTTGAAATAATCGGGCCGGAAAAAGGCAGACTGGCCTGCGGAACAGAAGGCATCGGCAGAATGGCGGAAGTTGCCGATATTATAAAACGTCTTGAACAAATGACGAAAAATAAATGAAATCAAACCGATTGCATTTCCTAATTACAGCAGGGGGGACAAGGGAATATATTGACCCCGTGCGATTTATCACCAATGCCAGCAGCGGCAAAATGGGTTTTGCACTTGCCCAGGCCGCGTTAAATGCAGGCCATAAAGTAACACTCATATCCACTCTCCTCTGTCATTTCGAGCGGAGTCCCGATGTATCGGGACGAAGTCGAGAAATCTCGTTTTGTAGGGTGGGCTTTAGCCCACGCGGTAATTTCTTAATTATTTATGTCGAAACTGCCGAGCAAATGTTTGAAGCTGTTAAAAAGTATTTCAAACAATGCGATTGTCTGATTATGGCTGCGGCGGTGGCTGATTACACGCCTGCTGAAAAATCTAAAACAAAAATTAAAAAATCTAACAAAGATTTAATAATCAGATTAAAACCAACAGTTGATATTTTAAAATGGGCGGGAAAAAACAAAAAGGAAAATCAGATTGTCGTCGGTTTTGCTCTTGAAGACAGAAATTTGCGGGAAAATGCCGAAAAGAAGCTGGAAGAAAAAAATCTCGATATGATTATCGCAAACGCTCCCTCGTCAATCGGCGCCAGCAACACAGAAGTACAGATAAAAACAACAGGCGGCAAATGGCTGAAAATACAATCTGCCGCTAAAACCGCGGTCGCTCGTCAAATTATTAATCTGATGGAGAATTTATGCAGCCGAATTCCAAAAACGCATTAATAGCTGTTTTGATAATTCTGGTTTGTGCGGCGGTTCTTATAACGCATTGGCCTGCCCTGTCGGCGCAAGCGGTGTCTTTTGATGATAATCAGTACTTTGTTGATAATTTTCTTGTACGAGACCCAGGCTGGGAATCGGTTAAACGGTTCCTCACAGAAGTATTTGAACCATCGACCGTAAAAGGGTACTACCAGCCTTTAACAATGATTTCGCTGATGCTGGACTATGCGGCAGGAGGACGGACCGATAGCCTGACGCCGTTTCACCGAACCAGCCTGCTGCTTCATACTGCAAATACCGCGCTGATAATTGTGCTGCTGTATCAATTATTCGGTCGGGCCTGGATAGCGGCCGCAGTGGGACTGCTTTTTGGCGTTCATCCATTGACGGTGGAAGTAATTTCGTGGACAGCGGAGCGTAAGACTTTGCTGGCAGCTTTTTTTACGTTATGGAGTCTGGTTCTTTATGTTCGATATGTCCAAAAAAACAATTGGAAGACTTTTCTTAGCTGTGTTGTGATGTATGTCCTTGCCCTTATGTCCAAGCCGACCAGCACACCGCTGCCGATAATGATGCTGCTGATGGACTATTGGCCGCTCAAACGATTGAACAAGCAGACCGTTTTGGAAAAATTACCTTTATTTATTATTGGAGGCATCTCGGCTGTTATAACTTATATTTCACAAAGTCGCGCCGGCTCAGTAATCATAACCGGGCCGTACGGCCCATTTCAGATTCTGCTGACCGTTTGCCATAATATCATTTTTTATCTTTATAAGATGATTTGGCCGGTAAATTTGTCCTCGTACTATCCTTTCTCCAAACCGTTTGTATTGTCGCAGCCGATGGTAATGATTGGCGTCATAGGTACATTTATATTGATTCTTTTATTATTAGTATCATTGCGGCGGACACGGGCGGCGCTGACGGGATGGCTGATATTCTTTGTGGCGATTTTCCCAACAATGCAGGTCTATAGATTTAGCGATGTGATTGCCGGAGACAAGTTTATATACCTGCCTTCAATAGGAATATTGATGATACTGACGTCATTTTTGATTTGGATATGCGGCACAAATAGCGCCCGCCGACATACGGCAAGGTATATAACGTTAGCAGTTATAATTCTGATACTGGCTGGCGTCGAATATTTTGCCTCACGGCAGTATCTCGCCGAATGGAAAGATACGGTCAGTCTTTACAGGCATATGATAAAGGCAGTTCCAGAGGCTATGCCTCCGCGTACTTGTCTGGGAGTAGTGCTTAGAAAAAGAGGCGATGTGGAGCAGGCCATCGAATGTTTCACGGAAATGCTGAAAATAGACCCAAATAATTATATAGCGAATATTAATATGGGGGTGGCATTTGCCTCAATGGGCAAACTTGATAAGGCAGTGTCTTATTATAACGAAGCGATACGTTTATCGCCCACAAGTGCGGGTATATATAGAAATCTTGCGATGGTACTAACCGCGCAAGGGCGATTTGATGAGGCTGTCGCTGCGTACCGAAAAGGACTGGAAAATAAGCCCGACCATCCGGAGTATCTATATGACGGCCTTGGTATGCTTCTATTCCAGCAGGGCAATGTTGATGAAGCAATATCTAATTGCAGACAGGCGATACGTTTGTCGCCGACTACTGCGGGTATATATAGAAATCTTGCAAGGATACTCGTCTCGCAGGGGCTTATTGATGAGGCTGTTGCCGTATACCGCGATGGGCTGCTGCACAAGCCCGACCATCCGGAGTATCTGCATAAGGAGCTTGGTGCGCTTTTACTCCAACAGGGAAAGATAGATGAGGCGATACACGAGCTTCAAATTGCCGTCAGGCTGCAGCCGGATTCGGCGACATGTAACAGCTTGGGAACGGTATTGGCCTCGAAAGGCAGAATCGACGAGGCGATGGAATGCCACAAAAAAGCTATTCAGCTCGACCCGAAAAACGCTGAAGCGTATTATAACCTTGGAAACATTATGATTGCCACGGGCAAATTTGATCAGGCGGCAGATGAATATGGAAAAGCGTTGCGCATAAATCCGAAATATGTAAAAGCGCACAGTAATCTGGCAATAGCGCTGGCGCAGCAGGGCAAACTTGATGAGGCAATAGAGCATTTTACACAGGTGGCAAAAATTGAACCGAATAATGTCGGTGTGTATTATAACCTTGCTATGGCTTTAGGCCGGCAGGGCAGAGTTGATGAGGCAATCGACCATTTTGCCAAAGCAGCGAAAATTGAGCCGAATAATATCGAAGTGCATTATGCTTTGGCCGGCGCTCTGGCTGATAAAAACCGGCTGGCAGAATCCGCTGATGAGTATCGGCAGGTCTTGAGATTAGAACCCAACGATGTTGATACCCGCTGTATCCTCGGCGATATTTTAGCCAGACAGGACCGGTTTATGGAAGCAGTTGTTGAATACGAAAAAGTGCTTAAAATAAATCCCAAACATCCCGGTGCCCTGCAGGGACTGGAAAATAGTCCGCTCAAGCGGGTGCCTCCCGCGGCAAAATAATCAGCTATCGCTGCAATCGGCGATACCTCTAATTTTTTATGCCTAAATCTTCCTTTGTCAAAATGCTTTCGAATTTATAACCTGCGGCTGTTATATTTTCACCTGCTCCCTGTTTGCGGTCGATTACAGCGACTATCTTTTTTATCTTTGCGCCTGCCTCGGTAATTATTTTAGCCGCTTCAAGAACCTGCCCGCCCGTTGTAGCGATATCCTCAACAAGCAAAACGACATCATCTTTTTTCAAAACGCCTTCGACCATTTTGCTTGTGCCGTAATCTTTTTTACTATTGCGAATGATTATCCATTTTTTACCCGTCTGCATCGCCGTTGCCGCCGCCAGTGCGACGCCGCCTAATTCCGCGCCGGCAATCAGAGTAACGTCGCTTGTTGCGTACTTTGCGAATTCCTCACCGAGTGCTTTTAAAATATCCGGGCAAGTCTCAAACAAATATTTATCCAGGTAATATTTGCTTTTTTTACCGCTTCGAAGTGTGAAATCTCCTTCGAGATATGATGTTTCTTTTACGCGTTTCGCAAGTTCTTGTTTTGTCATGGGTTACATCTGCCTTTTAAACTTTAAGTTCTGTCTTTTTGTTAAGTTTTCCGCGATATTTTTTGATAGCCGGTTTTACAACTTTGGTTATAAAATCATTTACCTGCTGCGGTGCTCGGCCAATATAGTCGGCAGCGTTCAAAACTTTTTTGAAATCCACTTTTGCAAAAGCCGCATCGCCTTTGAGTCTTTCAATCAAATCATTTGGCTTGCCGAATTTTTTGACCTGCTCGGCCGCAGCCTGTGAATGAACTCTTATTTTTTCGTGAAGTTTTTGTCTGTTGCCGCCTGCTTTTACCGCAGCCATTAAAATATTTTCAGTTGCCATAAACGGCAGTTCGGAATCGATTCTCGCGGCAATCACTTTCGGATAAACCACAAGACCGCTCGTTACATTTATTAAAATTTCCAAAATTCCGTCAGCGGCAAGAAATGCCTCCGGTATTACTATCCGCCGATTAGCCGAATCGTCCAGTGTTCTTTCGAGCCATTGTTCTGCCGCAGTCATTTGCGGACTGCTCGAAAGGCTGATTAAAAATCTTGAAAGCCCTGTAACTCTCTCGCATCGCATCGGATTTCTCTTATAAGCCATCGCGGAAGAACCTATCTGTGATTTTTCAAATGGCTCTTCGATTTCTTTTAAGTTCGCAAGCAGACGAATATCGTTGCAGAATTTATGTGCCGATTGAGCGACACCTGCCAGCGTGTTTATTACGAGCGAATCTATTTTGCGTGAATAGGTCTGGCCGGTAACAGGGCATAACTTGTCGAAGCCGAATGCTTTTGCGACCATTTTGTCGAGTTGTTTTACTTTTTTATGATTTCCGCCGAAAAGCTCCAGAAACGATGCCTGCGTGCCTGTCGTGCCTTTTACGCCCCGCAGTGGAATGTTCTCTATTCGATATTCAATTTCAGAAAGGTCGCTGACAAAATCATTGCACCAAAGCGTCGCACGTTTGCCGACTGTTGTTAATTGTGCAGGCTGAAAATGTGTAAAACCAAGCGTCGCCAGTGTGCGATACTTTTTCGCAAAACTGCCCAGTGAATCGATAAGGCTTGCAAGTTTGCCCGCGATAATCTGCATTGCTTCTCGCATAATAATCAAATCCGCGTTATCGCCGACATAGCAGCTTGTCGCGCCAAGATGAATTATCGGCGCCGCCTTTGGTGCAGCATCGCCGAATGTATGAATATGAGCCATTACATCATGGCGGAATTTTTTCTCGTAATCAGCGGCTTTGTCAAAATTGATATCGTCAAGGTGTTTTGCCATCTGGCTGATTTGAGCCTGTGAGATTTTCAGACCAAGTTTTTTCTCCGCCTTTGCAAGCTCCAGCCATAGCCGTCGCCACGTTGAAAATTTCTTTTGTTGCCCGAAAAGCTCTGACATTTCTTTTGATGCGTTGCGTTCGACAAGCGGAGAACTGTAAATGTTATGATTTTTCATTTTAACATCCTGTTTCGCTCTTTAAGAATTTCTTCGATTTCGTTTATATCGTCCTTTGACAGCGTTATATCCGCAGCAGGGGCGGTTTCGTTAATTTGTCCTCCTCTGCGGGCGCCTGCAATCGCGGCGGTAACTTCCGCGTTTCTTATTGCCCAGCTAATCGCAAGCTGAGCGATTGTTATTTTATTTCGCTTTGCGATTTGCGTCAGTTTTTCAACAACCTTAAGATTTACCTCAAGCCGCGGCGTTTTATAATTAGGGTCTATATGCCTTACATCGTCAGCCGGCAGCGCCGCGATTTTTTCAGGTGTAAATTTGCCGCTGAGCATTCCTTTCTGCATAGGACTATAAACAATCACGCCGATATTATTCTTTTTGCAGAAAGGCAGAATATCATTTTCGATATCTCGCCTGAACATACTGTACGGCGGCTGAAGCGAAGTCAAAGGATGAATTTTCATTACTCGCTCCATCTGTTCGACTGTGAAGTTTGAAACGCCAAGGTATCGAACCTTTCCCGCCTTGACGCACTTTGCCATTGCCTCGTAGCCTTCTTCGATATCTTCCGGCGGATTATTCCAGTGTATCTGGTACAAATCGATTGCATCAACATTCAGCCTTTTCAAAGATGCATCGCACTCTGCCAGCACGCTTTTTGCTTTAAGACAAGGCACTCTTTCCTGTTTCTCGTTCCACGTCAGGCCGCACTTTGTCGCGATAATTGGTTTGATACTGGTTTTTTTAAGAGCCTTTGCGACTATTTCTTCGCTATGTCCGAATCCGTAAATCGGAGCGGTGTCTAACCAGTTGACCCCGACTTCCAGCGATTCGAGAATCGCCTTTATAGAATCGTTATCGTCCTGCGGCCCCCAGCCGTATTCCCACGGCCCGCCGATTGCCCATGTGCCAAGGCCGACTCGCGTTATTTGAAGTTCTGAATTTCCAAGTCTTGCTTTTTTCATTTTTTTATATCCTAAAAATTGCACTAATCAGTTTACCACAGCAAAGATTTTTTGGCAATTGCAAATGGGCCGTTAATTTGTTATAAGACTGGTTTTAACAGTCAGGGTAAAAATATGGAAACATCGGAACTTAAGCAGAGAATTGACAATCTGGGGGCTCGGATAGCAAAAATCCGGGAATGGCTTTGACCTTGCAGGCAAGCAGGCTGAAAGGCAAAAACTTGAAGAGCAGATGTCAAAAGCCGGTTTCTGGGACAATCAGGACACCGCAAAAAAAGTCGTCTCAAAGGCAAGCGCCTTAAAAGCGGTTATTGAGCCGGCCATCGATGTTGAGAAAAAATCCGCCGACCTTGCCGAGCTTTTCGATATAGCCCTTGGCGAAAATGACAGCGGGATTTTGTCCGGCATTGAACAGGACCTTCTTCTCCTCGAAAAAAAATGCGGCCAGATTGAGCTTACCGGAATGCTCAGCGGCCCCGACGATATGAAAAACTGCTTTTTCGGTATCCACGCCGGCGCAGGCGGCACCGAAAGTTGCGACTGGGTCAGTATGCTCCTGCGGATGTACACTCGTTTTTTCCAGCAGAACAAATTCAGCTATGAAGAGCTTGATATGATCGCCGGCGAAGAAGCCGGTTTGCGCTCGGTTATGCTGAAAGTCAGCGGCCCGTTTGCCTTCGGCAAACTTTCCTGCGAATCAGGCGTTCACAGAATGGTTCGCATAAGTCCGTTCGATGCGAACAAAAGACGCCATACTACTTTCGCCGCGGTCGATGTAATGCCGGAATACGATGACGATATAGCTATCGAAATTGACGAAAAGGATTTGCGAATGGATTTCTTCCGTGCCGGCGGAGCAGGCGGCCAGCACGTCAACAAAACAAGTTCAGCCGTGCGTATTACGCATTTCCCGACCGGCATAGTAACCCAGTGCCAGAACGACCGCAGCCAGCATCGCAACAAGGCCGAGGCGATGAAGATGTTAAAGGGCAAACTGTATATGTTGGAGCAGCAGAAACGCGATTCCGAACTTGCAAAACTTTATGGCAACAAAGGCGAAATCGCCTGGGGCAACCAGATTAGAAGCTATGTATTCCAGCCTTATCAGTTGGTTAAGGACCATCGTACTGATTGGCAGACTGGAAATATCGATGCTGTAATGGATGGCGACATAGAGGATTTTATAGATAGTTATTTGCAATACCGTGCAGAAAAAAAACATAAACAAAGTTAGTATTTGGTTAGCCCTGCCATTACGATGGCAGGGTTCGTCGTCATTGCGAGCGCAGCGTGGCAATCTCATTTGTCATTCCCGCGTAGGAATGTCACCCCCGCGCAGGCGGGGGCGGGAATCCATATAACGAAAATAAAGGATAAAAATGTAAAACGCCGGATTAGGGGAAATATGATTCAATTTGAAAAATTTAAAAAGAAAGATATTCCCATAGTTTCATCATGGGTAACTTCCCAGGCCCAATTGATACAGTGGGCAGGTCCGATCTTTTCATGGCCATTAACTCAAAAGCAGTTCCGCAAGCACCTTTTGGCAACTTCAGCCCAGCCTCCAACGCTATATCCATTTGGCTTTTATCGCGGCAGTAAGATTGTCGGTTACTGTGAATTGTCAAACTGCAATCGCCTTTCAGGTTCAGCGCAATTATCGCGCGTAATAATTTGTCCAAAACTCAGAAACAAAGGAATCGCACAAAAAATGCTTATCGAGGTGCTGTATTACGGTTTTCAAAAACTTCAGTTGAATCGTATCGGCCTTGCCGTTTTTGATTTTAATACGCCGGCGATAAATTGTTATAAAAAACTTGGCTTTGTATTGGAAGGAACCTTAAGACAGTCTGTTAAGGTTGGCGATTCTTTCTGGAACTGTCTTCTAATGAGTGTTCTGCAAAAAGAATGGCAAAAAAATCCGTGTAACGGCAATAAATTGTCACTGGCCCAAAAGGATTGCTTTTGATGGCTAAATAACCTAAAATTAAAACCGTGAAACTTGCCCGCCATAGTCTCTTAGGGACGGCGGCGGGTCTGTGCAATCTGCGGTTAAAATACAGTTCATGTTAATCAGTGTAAATCGGCATATTAAAATAAGGCGAGAGCAATGAACTCTTTTAAGAAAACAGATAAAGAATTAAAACTGCCCTTAAGTGCGGTATGGCTGATGAATTCCATATCTGAATACAAAGGTAAGCAGGAATTATACACCCGTCAATCGCCGGATGTCTTAAAATCGCTCGTTGAAATGGCGATGATTGAAAGCGCTGAATCTTCAAACCGAATTGAAGGTGTTACGGTGGAAAAAAGCAGGTTAAGGCCGCTTATTATAGGCAAAAGCAAGCCTAAAGACCGGTCTGAAGATGAGGTGGCCGGCTACCGTAAGGCGCTGGACTTAATTCATAAAAAACATGATAGTCTGGACATTTCACCCCAAACCATATTGCAGCTGCACAGATTAAGCCATAGCGGTTCTGGCGATGCCGGACAGTGGAAGAAAAAGGATAATGAAATTATCAGAAAAAACAAAAACGGCTCGATAGATATTATTTTTAAACCCATCGGTGCATCAGAAACGCCTCAAACCATAAAACAGATGTGTCTTGCCTATAAATACAGTATAGAGCAGTTGAGGTATCCCGGACTTTATGCGGCGTCTTGTTTGATTTTGGATTTTCTGTGTATTCACCCGTTCAGAGATGGAAACGGCAGGGTTTCAAGACTGCTGACGCTTCTTGCTTTATATCAGCACGGCTGCGATGTCGGTAAATATATCAGCCTTGAGCGGATAATAGAACAGTCAAAGGAGACGTATTACGAATCCTTACAGAAAAGCTCCAAACAATGGCATGAGGCAAAACACAATATTGAGCCTTGGCTCTGCTATTTTTTAGGGACGGTCAATGCGGCATATAGAGAATTTCAGCAGCGAGCAGGCAATATCAAATCTGCCAGAGGTGCTAAAACTGCAAATGTTATCCAGGTGGTTAGTGAACAGTCAGGCGAATTTTCTATGTCAGAAATTGAACGGCTTTGTCCCGCAGTGAGCAGGGATATGATTCGAATAATATTCAGACAGTTGCAGAAAGAAAAAAAAATCATTTGTCTGGGAAAAGGCAAATCCGCCCGATGGAAGCGAATAGGGTAATAATTTCCTAAATAGGGTAATGAATGGGGTAATAATATTTTTAAAACCGGGTTCAGAGCCCAAGTTTACCCGCCTTGGCGGGCGATGGCAGTGTCTGTCATTCCCGTGGAAACGGGAATCCATAATATTTATGTTCGTGGTTAGCCCTGCCATCACGATGGCAGGGTCATTCCTTAATTTTTTCTCATTGAGTTTGAAAAGAAAAAGAGATATAATTCTTGCAAGCAACGAGGAATTGCAACGGGAACTTGTTATACTGAAAAAGAAATCTGTGTTTCTTGTTTTATACAGGCGGTATAATCATTGTTAGACGGCGCAAAACTACCCGAGGCAAATATTATGTTTAGAAGATTACTTTTTGCATATATCGGATCAATTGGTCTTCCGTTTTGTTTATTGCCAATAGCAATGATATTCCCGATGGCAGGCCATTCACTTATGTACGTAACTGTTTTATCTGCTCCACTTGGTTTAATTAGCGGTCTAATATATTCAGATTTTAGGAGTTTGTTTACTGGAATGTGTATTCTGATTCGGTCGTTAGCGGCATTTATTATATTTGTGGTATTTATTGTTGTTCTATTGTGGTTGACTCAATCATCAGTTAACTCCCCGCTATATTCAAATAATAGTTGGCTATTGATTCCTGTTATTGCCCCGGCCTTTGCAGCATTGCTAAGTGATTTCTTTTTAAGGAATGCACCGAAAAAGAATAAATAGAGGGGGTTTAACAATTTTTTAATTTTAATATGCCATTTTGCTTTTTTAGATTTGATTTTTGATATTATTTCCCCCCTTGCCAAAAGCCGCATTTCAGCATATAGTTAATAATCAATATAATCAGTGTAATCAGTGATTAAATTTAGGGAAACTATTATGAAGCAAATTATAAAAATAGATGTAAAGGCCGCTAAAGCCGATGTTACGAAATTAAAAGTCGATTGTCTCGCCTTAGGTCTTTACAGCGACGCGAAAAATAGTGATTTGCTTAATCTGCTCGATAAAAAGCTTGATGGCGCGATTTCGAAAGTCATAAAAATCGGCGATTTTAAAGCCGCCGTCGGCAGCAGCATCTTTCTTTATACACACGGCAAAATCGCTGCTGAAAGACTTCTGCTCGTAGGTCTCGGCGAAAAGCAAAAGAAAACAGCCGATACTGTAAGGCAGGCCGCCGCCAAAGCCGCGTTTGAAGCGGTAAATGTAAAGGCGAAAACGCTTGCCATTGTTCGGCACAATGAAACGAAAATCGATTTTTCCCGGCTTGGCCAAATTATCGCTGAAAGCGTCCACTTCGGCGGATACAGATATGACGAATTTGTTACGCAGCAGAAAAACGGCGGAAACAAAAGTCTCTCTGTTCTGATTGTCGATGACAATCAAAAGAATATTTCAAAACTTTCCGCAGGTATAAAAGTCGGCCAGATTATCGGCAGGGCGCAGAATTTTTCAAGAACGCTTTGCAATCGGCCTGCTAACATATTATATCCTTCGGAATTTGCCGCCATCGCGAAAAAAGTCGCCGCCTCTGTAAAAGGGCTTAGCTGCACGATTCTCGACGACAAAAAACTCGCACAGAAAAAAATGGGCGGCCTTTTAAATGTCGGCAGAGGCGCGACAAATAAACCAAGAATGATAATCTTAAAATACACACCCAAAGGCAGAGCGAAAAATAAAGAGCCGATTGCCCTTGTCGGCAAAGCCATAACATTTGATTCCGGCGGTATAAGTTTAAAACCCGCGACCGATATGCACGAAATGAAAATGGATATGACAGGCGGAGCAGCGGTATTAATGACTATGGAAGTTATCGCAAAGCTGAAACTGCCCGTGCAGGTTTATGGCGTAATTTGTGCCGCCGAGAACAGGCCTGACGGCGCCAGTTATCTGCCCGGCGATATCCTCACAACTTACAGCGGAAAAACAGTTGAAGTTCTGAACACCGATGCCGAAGGAAGATTGGTTCTCTGTGATGGTCTCGAACAGGCAAAACGTTTCAATTGCAAAACAGTCATTGATGTTGCGACTTTGACCGGCGCCTGTGTTGTTGCTCTTGGCAAGCATAAGGCCGGCCTTTTCAGCAATGACCAGAAGCTTGCTGAAAAGATTGAGGCCGCAGCAAAGGACAGTTGTGAACCCGTTTGGCGATTGCCTTATGAGCAGGAATATATCGATGAAATAAAAGGCAAAATCGCGGACCTCAAAAATCAGGCCAGCAGATGGGGTGCTGCCTGTAATGGCGCTGCCTTCCTTGGCGAATTTACCCAGGGGCTCGCCTGGGCTCATCTTGATATAGCCGGTACAATGGACGCATCGGAACCGATAAAAAAATACGCGGAAGCGGGTTCAATCGGTTTTGGCGTCAGGCTTTTGAGTAGTTTTCTTATGAACTTTTAGTCGTGTCATTCCCGCGAAATTTATCCCTTAGGGAGCGGGAATCCACTTTTAAGGTAATCGAAAGGTAATCTGTAATGGCCAAAAAAATTAAAATAAACTCAGAAAAAATCGAAAAAGCTGTAAAAGATATTCTCCTTGCCGTCGGCGAAGATGCCAATCGTGAAGGCTTAAAGATGACGCCTAAGCGTGTCGCCTCTATGTATGTTGAGCTTCTTGCCGGAAGCACCGAAGACCCTAAGCAGTACATAAAAAGTGTATTCAAGGAAAAATGCGATGAAGTTGTCCTTCTCCGCGACATCCCTTTTTACAGTATTTGTGAACATCACATGATGCCTTTCATTGGAACTGCATGTGTGGCGTATTTGCCGGACGAATGTGTGATAGGCGTAAGCAAACTTGCGCGTATTGTAGATTGTTTCGCGAAAAGACTCCAGGTACAGGAACGCCTGACCGCGCAAATCGCTGATTTTCTTAATGAACATTTAAAACCACAGGGAGTCGCGGTAGTATTAGAGGCATCACATTCGTGTATGACGATACGCGGTATCAAGAAACCCGGCTCAGTTATGGTCACCAGCGCACTCCGCGGCAGATTCAAAAAAGACCCACGAAGCAGAGCAGAAGTTCTAAGTCTTATGCACAATACATAAAAAAATATAATCGCAGATTACGCTGATTTCGTTGATAAATTGAAGTAAAGAAGTGAAGAAGTAAGAAAAACCGGCAAAATCGTTCCTTGCATCCCTATTTTTTTATTTCATATTTCAGTGTAATCTGTGTAATCAGTGATTAATACAAAGGCGACAATGCACCAGCTTTCAAGACAAGTAAGGTTCGCAATCGACCCGTTCGCTAACTCGGCGACGACAGGAGCTAATTCATATTGCGCAAAACCGACCGCAGAAGGACTGGCCCTGTTCTTCTCACTATGGGTCGAACTTAAAGGCAACGCCAACAAAGATACCGGCTTTGTAGTCAATGTCGCTGATATAGATAAAATCGTCAGAGAAAAAGCAGTCGGGATTTTCAATGACTTCGTAAAAAATCACACAAACGGCAGCTTCGAACAAATCAGTCAGTTATTAAGCAAAGTATGGCAAAAAATCGAAAAAGATTTCCTGCCTGCGAAAATCAACGGCCTTGCCGTTGAACTTATGCCTGCACGAAAACTCGGTATAAAAGAAAGGGGCGGTAAGATGCTCTATTTTAGCGAAAAATTTGAATTTTCCGCAAGTCATACTTTGTGGAACAAAAAGTTCAGCGATAGTGAAAACTTCAAAATCTTCGGCAAGTGCGCCAACCGCGCAGGTCACGGCCATAATTATATCGTTGAGGTAACAATCAAAAAAAATCAACAGAGCCGCGACAGTAATGGAGCGGTCAGCGTCGGCGGTTTCGAACGAATAGTCGATAAACATTTTATCAGTGTCGTTGACCATAAAAATCTTGACGCAGATGTAAAACATTTCAAAAAAGTAAATCCCACCGTGGAAAATATAGCTGAGTTTGCGTTTGGGAGTTTAAAAGATAAATTCAAGCCTTTCAAACTTGATTGCGTAACGGTATGGGAAAACGATCGGACTTTTTGTAGTTACCGAGCGGATTAAACGCTCACCACGAAGAGTCGAAGGAACACGAAGAATAAATCAATTTAGCCACAGTCCTAAGGACTCCTTACGGAGAGCTCACAGAGACCACAGAGGGGAAAATTAGACACGGAACGACACGGATTTACACGGTCAGATTTGCTTTAAGGCTGTGTTCTGCGAACACTTTAAAAATTCAAACAAAACCCTCTTTCAAGCAACCCTCCTGCGGCGGGTAAAGCTTGTTCCGGGTTTAGTGTTTGAATTTTCTTATCCCTAAGGGATTATGCCTTAAAGCAAATATTATCACTATACTCGTATGCAGTGGCGTAAGCCATCTCGACGATATACTGCCCCGACAGAGTCGGGCAAGTATAGATACTGGAGGATTTTTTCATGGGATTTTTAAAATTGAAGATTGAAAATTTAAAATTGAATATTTGCGAGAGATTAGAGCGCATAAAAAAAGCGGCGCCTGTGATACCGATGTCCCATAAGCCCAGCCGCGTACGCATAGAAGCCGGTACTCAAGACAACCACCGCAGGGGTTACCCGCTACATATATATCATACAATATAATCTTAAAGATTCCAAATTTTTAAACCACAGATCCGCCTACGGCGGACAAGTTGCACGGATGACACGGATTTAATTTTCACCACAGAGCCACAGAGAGCACAGAGTTCACAGAGACGATATTGTTTTAAGGCAGTCCCGAAAATCGGGACTATAAGAATTTCAAAATAAACCCTCTAACAAGCAACCCTCCTGCGGCGGGTAAAGCTTGTTCCGGGTTTGTATTTTGAAATTCTTGCCCCTAAGGGGCTACGCCTTAAAGCAATAAAAGATTGCAGATTGCACCCCGATGAGATAGCCGAAGCGTCATCTCACGGGGCGAGCAACGCCGCCCCGTCCGCCAGAGGCGGATAAAAGTGGCGGCGGCTAAACAGGGGGAATTAACCCCGCACCTATTTTTTCAATAAATATAAAAATGGAAGAATAAGAATACTTAATAGGTGCGGGACTGGTTGTCATCAAAAAAATTTGAGAGGGAATCAATAAAGCGTTCGGCGGGGCAGGAAAGGATTTTATTATAAAGGTCCTCATTTCTTTTTGGGTCTGTCGGGAAATTAAGTTTGGCGTAATCGCCATAGAGTTCTGTCGCGGCCTTGTCATAAGCCTTTGCGGCGTCAATTTCATTATCAAAATGGCCGAGAAATTTTCTATGGCCATTATATTTAATATCAGCACGAAATTTATTTCTGGTTTTGTCGTAACAAACGCTTTTGTATTTTGAGCTGGTTTGGTTCGCAGCCTTTTTGCTGTTGTAAACATTTTGGGCAATAGTAACTATTCTTAGATTAACTCTTGTATTGTTAAAACCTACACCATCAATGTGGTCAACGACAAAGCCGGGGGGAGGCTGCATAATAAAACGATGCATCGATATAAATTTCTTTGTGCCGTTGATTCGACCTAAATAGCGGTTTGCATAAAAATTCTTATCGCAGCCGGTGACGTGCCATTTATGAGAATTTAGTTTTTCAAAATCTTCGGGGTCAATGATGGCGAATTTGCCCTGCGTCAATTTTATTTTCCTAAAGGCAAGGCCGAAGTGTTTTTTCCTGTAGAACAATAATAACCAAACGCCAAGGCGCAGGAAAGAAGCGGGAATCGGGATTTTTAAATAATATTTGGGCATGGGAATTAATTTAAGATTTAAAATTTAAGATTGAAGATTTTTAGAATTTTGAATTTGTTTCGGATTTAGAAATTCGTATTTTAGTTAGGCAATTGCCTAACTTTATGTGTATTTTACCATATTTTTAATAAAAATCAAGGGGAAAATGAGATTTTTGAGCTCTGCGGCTATTGTCGATGTGTCATATTAATACAACACCTTTCAAAATAAAGACTTATACAATTGCCTGATTTCCTGTTTTTTGAGCGAATAAAGCCCGGTGCAGGTGAACAACCTTGTTAGTTTACCTGTACTATGATAGTATCGTGCGCTTTAAGCCGGTGAAGCACTTATTTTACACTTTTTAAGGTTAAAAATTTGCGTTTTTGAGCCCATTTTTGAGCATAAACGGCAGGGAGGATAACACATCTAATTTAAAGCTATCTCCTTTTTTTGCCGATATTTAGGAATAGCCACGAAGGCGTCCGCCGTCGCCAAAAGCTATGGCGAGACAAGCAAAAACACTAAGTTTTTAATAGTGCCTTAGCGGCTATGTTAGTTTCTTTCGGCGGAGCCGACAGGGACGGAGTCTAAACGGAGATAACAGATAACAGATTATAGATTACAGAGGGCAGATAACGGATTGCAGAGGAGTGTTTAAATGCTTGATTATCGAAAATTAAATATGTGGCAAAAGGCTCACGAGTTTGCCTTAGAGATATATAAAATTTCGGCAACTTTTCCGAAGGATGAAATTTATGGGCTTGTCAGTCAAATGAGAAGGGCGGCAGTTTCTGTTCCTTCAAATATTTCTGAAGGATGCGGCAGATTAGGGAATAGTGAGTTAAGACAATTTTTGAGTATTTCAATGGGTTCTGCCAATGAAATTGAATACCAGCTTCTTCTTGCCTGCGATTTGGGCTATATTTCCCGAAATGATTACGAAAAGCTGGGTAGTAATATTGAAGAAATCAGAAAAATGCTGGCCAGTTATATCAAAAAGATAAATAAGGTCTGAATGTCTATTTTGAATACGAATCTTTAGTCTATAATCTGCAATCTGTTATCTGTAATCTATTTTTTTGGGATTAAATGGCAAAAAATGCACTTGTTACGGGCGGGGCAGGATTTATCGGTTCACATCTGTGTGAACATCTTTTAGCTTGTGGTCAGAGAGTCGTTGTTGTTGACGATTTGAGTACGGGGAGCCTTTCCAATATTCAGCATTTGCTTTCCAATAGCAATTTCAAATTTATCCAGGGGTCTGTGCGGGATGAGGATTTAATGGGGGAAGTAATAGACAAATGCGATTGCATATATCACCTGGCCGCCGCTGTCGGGGTCAATCTTATAATCGAAAGGCCTGTTCATACTATTGAGACCAACATTCACGGCACGGAGGTTGTGCTTTCTATCGCGCATCAATTCGGTAAGAAAGTTCTGATAACATCGACGTCAGAAGTGTATGGCAAGAATGAGAAGGTGCCATTTAGAGAAAACGACGATATGGTTCTTGGCAGCACGAAATTTTCGCGATGGTCTTATGCGTGCAGCAAAGCGATAGACGAGTTTTTGGCACTGGCTTATCATCGCCAATACAATCTGTCTGTGATTATCGTAAGGCTTTTTAATACCATAGGGCCGAGGCAGACGGGCAGGTATGGTATGGTTGTGCCGCGGTTTGTAGACTGGGCATTAAAGAACGAACCTTTACTGATTTACGGCAGCGGAAAACAATCGAGAAGTTTTACTTATGTCTCGGATGTGGTCAGAGCAATAACAGCTCTTATGGAGCTTGAAAAATCCAACGGCGATGTTTTCAATGTCGGCTCAGAGGAAGAAATAAGTATTGAAGAGCTTGCCGATAAAATTATCGAGAAAACACACAGCAGCAGCAAAAAGAAATACATTCCATATTCAGAGGCTTATGGACAGGGATTTGACGATATGCAAAGGCGACTTCCCTGTCTCAATAAAATAAATCGGGCGATAGGTTATAAGCCGCAGGTTAGTCTTGAGCAAATGCTCGAGAAGATTATTACTGACAAACGGGGTAAAAATGAGTAGACTACCGGCCTTTATTTTTTTGAAGGGATAGCTTAAAGATGGCTTTATCGCTAATTACAGGTGGAGCGGGTTTTATCGGCAGCAATATGGTAAGGTTTCTGCTCGACAAAGGGCAGAGGGTACGGGTTCTTGATAATTTCGAGACCGGCAAACGTGAGAATCTCGTTGAAGTTGCCGAGAGAATCGAACTGATCGAAGGTGATATTCGCGACAAGGCGAAAGTTCAGCAGGCGGTCAAAGACGTAGATGTTGTTTATCATTTAGCCGCGCTGGGTTCAGTGCCGAGGTCAATGAAAGACCCTGCCACAACTCACGATGTTAATGTCAATGGCATAGTGAATATGCTAATCGCGGCAAGGGATGCAAAGGTCAAACGTTTTGTGTTTTCGTCGAGCTCATCGGTTTATGGGCAGAGTAAGGTTTTGCCGCAGCACGAAGAATTGCCGCTTAATCCGATAAGCCCATACGGAGCGACAAAGGCCACGGGCGAAATTTACTGTAAGGCGTTTTACGCAACTTACGGCCTGCAGACAATTTGTTTACGGTATTATAATGTATTCGGGCCGAGGCAGGACCCGACAAGTCAATATGCGGCGGCGATACCATTGTTTGTCTCTTCGCTGATGAGAGATAAATCGCCGAGGATTTTCGATGACGGGGAGCAATCTCGCGGATTTACGTATATTGAAAATGTAATGCAGGCGAACTGGCTGGCGGCAAACGCAAAAGAAACGCACGGCGAAGCTATAAATATTTCCACAAAAAATGCAGTAACGGTAAATACTGTTGTAAATACGATAAGAAAACTTCTCGGCAAAGAAAATATCAAGCCTGTTTACGCACCGCCGAGGCCTGGCGATATAAAACATTCTCTTGCGGATGTCAAAAAAGCGAAAGAATTAATAGGCTATGTTCCTTTTGTCAGTTTCGAAGAAGGAATAGCAAAAGCAATTGACTGGTATAAAGAAAATCTCTGATAATTTTGAAAGGTCTGTAGATGGCGAAGAAGAGCAAAAGTGAGAAGAAAGCACCCTTCGTGGGTATTGTCGGAATGGGATATGTAGGCCTGCCTCTGGCGAGAGAATTTGTTCTTCGCGGAGCAAAGGTAGTCGGTTTCGACATAAATGAAGAAAATGTTAAAAAAATAAATTCCGGCCAAAGCCCGCTCAAGCACATTCCATCCAGTGATATAAAGAATATGGTTAAGAGCGGCCGATTCAATACGACAACGGATATGAGGCTGATGAGTAAACCGGATGCACTGATAATCTGCGTGCCGACGCCACTGACAAAAAACCGCGAGCCGGATATGACTTATATAGTTGTTACGTGCGAAACGATTTCAAAGTATCTTCGCAAGGGGCAGCTTGTTTCTCTTGAAAGCACAACATATCCTGGAACGACAAGAGAGGTAATGAAACCAATACTTGAAAAGAGCGGACTCAAAGCCGGCAAAGATTTTTATCTGGCGTTTTCGCCTGAAAGAGAAGACCCCGGCAATAAGAATTTCAGAACCGCGACGATTCCAAAGGTTGTAGGCGGCTACGACAAAAAGAGTCTTCAGCTCGCGCTGGATATTTATAAATACGCGATTGACAAAACCATTCCTGTTTCATCCTGCGATGTTGCCGAGGCGGCGAAGATTCTGGAAAATACATATCGCTGCGTCAATATCGCAATGGTCAACGAATTGAAGCAGTTGTTCGACAGAATGGATATTGATGTCTGGGAAGTAATTGACGCGGCAGCGACAAAGCCATTCGGATTCCAGAAGTTTTATCCCGGTCCGGGGCTTGGCGGGCACTGTATTCCAATTGACCCGTTTTATCTGACCTGGCGTGCGAGGCAGTTCGGTATGCCGACGAAATTTATCGAGCTTGCGGGTGAAATCAATACCGCAATGCCACACTATGTAGTGCATAGAACACTGGAAGCAATGAACGCCAGGAAGAAGAGTCTTAAAGGGTCGAAGGTTCTGGTTCTGGGGCTTGCATATAAAAAAGATATCGACGATGTTCGCGAATCACCATCAATCGAGCTGATTGAAATTTTGAAAGAGAAGGGCGCGAAGGTAGATTATAACGACCCGTATATTCCTCATACGCATAAAATGCGCGAGCATAATCTTAAAATGAGAAGCAAACCATTGAGCGAAAAGATGCTTAAGGGATATGATATTGTTCTGATTTCAACAGACCATAGCTGTTACGATTATAACTGGATTGTTAAGAATTCAAAAATGGTTGTTGATTCACGTAATGCGACAGCAAATGTAAAAAGCGGTAGAAGCAAAATAGTAAAGGCGTAGAATTTGAAAAGATTTGCGTTAATTGGTGTTGCCGGCTACATTGCGCCGCGGCACTTAAAGGCCATCAAGGATACGGGCAATATACTTGTCGCCGTGCTGGATAAAAGCGATTCGGTCGGCGTTCTCGATTCTTATTTCCCTGATGCGGATTTTTTCACGGAATTTGAAAGATTCGACAGGCATCTGGAAAAACTCAAACGGGCCGATGCGAAACAGGCGGTCGATTATGTTACTATTTGTTCGCCAAATTACCTGCACGACGCTCATGTAAGATTTGCTCTTAGAATAGGAGCAAACGCGATATGCGAAAAGCCGCTGGTTTTAAATCCCTGGAATATTGATGCTCTTGAAGAGATAGAAAAAGAGAGCAAAGGAAAGATAAGCACGATTTTACAGCTTCGGCTTCATCCAGCGATAATCGAGCTGAAGAAAAAAATAGATTCCGGCGACAAAAACAAGATTTACGATATAGACCTTACTTATATTACATCGCGGGGACACTGGTATCCGGTTTCCTGGAAAGGCGACATTGAAAAGTCCGGCGGAATCGCTACAAACATCGGCATACACTTTTTCGATATGCTTGCGTGGATTTTCGGCGGCGTTAAGAAAAATACTGTTCATATTTGTCAGCCGAAAAGAGCCGCAGGCTTCCTTGAACTTCAAAAGGCTCGTATTCGCTGGTTTTTATCTCTCGAAAGAGGCGATTTGCCTGTTAAGCCGCAACCCGGCAAGCCGATGACTTACCGGTCAATAACCATCGATGGCCAGGAAGTGGAATTTTCCGAGGGTTTCGGCGATTTGCATACGGAAAGTTATAAAAAAATTCTTGCAGGGGAAGGATTCAGCACAAGAGATGTAATAACTTCGGTAAAGATAGCCTCTGATATTCGAAATGCCGAACCTATCGGTCTTAAAGGCGAGTATCATCCGATTTTAAAAAAGATTAAATTTTAAAGACAAATAATGGCAAAAGAATATTTTGTTCACTCAAGCAGTTTTGTCGATGATGGCGCACAAATCGGCAGAGGCACAAAGATATGGCACTTCGGCCATATAATGAAATGTAAAATCGGCGAAAACTGCATCTTCGGTCAAAACGCACACGTTGCCAACGATGTTGTCATCGGCAGTAACGTTAAGGTTCAGAATAATGTTTCGATATATACCGGCACAATTATTGAAGATGATGTTTTCCTTGGCCCCAGTTGCGTGCTTACAAATGTTTTGAATCCCCGCTCACAGGTAAACCGCCACAGTGTCTATGAGAAAACAGTAATTAAAAGAGGCGCGACAATCGGAGCTAACGCGACGATAGTCTGCGGTATTGAACTTGGCAGGTATTGTTTTATTGCCGCCGGCGCTGTAGTTACCAAAGATGTTCCCGATTACGCGATGATGGCCGGCGTACCTGCAAAACAACTCGGCTGGATGAGCAGGCACGGGATAAAACTGCCGAAGCCGGACAAGGACGGCATTATGGTTTGTCCTGAAAGCGGCTATAAATACAAAGAGGTTCAAAAAGGCGTTTTAAAATGTCTCGACCTTGATGAGGACAAACCGCTGCCGGCGAATTTGTCGGTCGGCAAAACAAGTTATCGAATATTCAGAGATAAAAAGTAAATTTACGGAGATTTTGATGCAGGTTCCATTACTGGATTTAAAAGCACAGTACGCGAAAATAAAAAACGATGTATTAAAAGCGATAGGTGAAGTTCTCGATAGCCAGATTTGCATCGGCGGACCTAAAGTCGCCGAGCTTGAAAAGAAAGTAGCTGAAATAAGTCAATGCAAATATGCGGTCGGTGTATCGAGCGGCACCGATGCGCTGCTTGTGAGTCTTATGAGTCTTGGTATCGGCGGCGGCGATGAAGTTATTACAACGCCTTTTACGTTTTTTGCCACGGCAGGCTGCATTGCAAGAGCGGGCGCGAAACCTGTTTTTGTCGATATAGACCCCAAGACTTATAATATAAATCCGGCACTAATCGAAAAGGCAATAACCAAAAAGACGAAGGCGATTCTGCCGGTTCATCTTTACGGGCAAATGGCGGATATGGACCCGATTATGGATATTGCCAAACGACACAATCTTTTTGTTATTGAAGATGCGGCTCAATCCATCAGCAGTACTTACAAAGGTAAAAAAGCCGGCAGTATCGGCACGTGCGGCTGTTTTAGTTTTTTTCCGAGTAAAAATTTGGGCGGTATCGGCGACGGCGGAATGGTTGTTACGAATGATGAAAAACTCTATCATATGATTTATATAATGCGTAATCACGGCAGTGAGCCGAAGTATTATCATAAATATATCGGCGGCAATTTCAGGCTTGACCCGATACAGGCGGTTGCACTTTTAGTTAAACTGCCGTATTTGGATGATTGGTCTGAGGCGAGGAGAAAAAATGCGGAGTATTACAATAAGAAATTTGCCGGTTCTGCCGTTAAGATTCCTTTCATCAGCAAGGATTGTATTACGATTTACAATCAATATGTAATAAGAGTTCCCAATAGGGATAAGATGATTGAGCATCTGAAAAAGCAGAATATTGGATGTGAAATTTATTATCCTGTTCCGATGCATTTACAGGAATGTTTCGCTTATCTTGGATGTAAACAGGGAAATTTTCCTGAAGCTGAAAAAGCGGCAAATGGGGTTTTGGCGCTGCCGATATATCCGGAACTGACGGATGATATGAAAGATTTTGTCGTCAAAACTGTTCTTGAAACGTTGCAATAATCCTTATAGAAAAACAGATTTTAAGAAATGAGGCAAGTGTGATTAAGATCATTTGCGTATGCGGTGCAAGACCTAATTTTATGAAGATTGCTCCGTTGATGAGGGCTTTTAAGGAAAATGGCAATTTTCAAACTCTTCTTGTTCATACCGGTCAGCATTATGACGAAAAAATGAGCAAGCTGTTTTTTGAGGAACTTGAAATACCCAAGCCCGATATAAATCTGGAAGTCGGCAGCGGCTCCCATGCAGTGCAAACTGCTGATGTAATGAAGAGGTTTGAGCCTGTTGTTATTGATTTTAAGCCGGACTATGTTCTGGTGGTTGGTGATGTCAACAGCACAATAGCCTGCGGTCTTGTAGCAGTTAAGCTCGGAGTGAAACTTATTCATGTAGAAGCTGGGTTAAGAAGTTTTGACCGAACGATGCCGGAAGAAATTAACAGACTTTTGACAGATTCAATCAGTGATTTATTATTTGTTACAGAGCAATCGGGAATCGATAATCTTGAAAATGAAGGAGTTCCTGCAGAAAAAATACATTTTGTCGGCAACGTAATGATAGATACGTTACTGGCGAATAGAGAGAAAGCGGAAAAATCAGACATCCTCAAAAAACTGAATTTGGAAAAGAAGAAATATGCTGTTATTACCCTGCACAGGCCGAGTAATGTAGATGATATGAATAATTTGTCCAAAATCATTTCGGCCTTTGAGGTGATTCAGAAAGATTTAAAACTTGTCTTCCCGATTCATCCGAGAACAAAAAAGAATATTGAAGGTTCTGTTTTACAAAAAAGAGTTGCAGCGATGGGAAATCTTATACTGCTTGAACCGATAGGTTATCTTGACTTTTTAAAACTAACCGCAAACGCAGCACTTGTTTTAACGGATTCCGGCGGGATACAGGAAGAGACTACTATTTTGCAGGTTCCCTGTATGACACTTAGGGAAAATACCGAACGGCCTATCACGATAACCGAAGGCACAAACCGCCTTGTTCATATCGATACCAATGATATTTTGAAACATTACAAAGAAGTCAAGGCCGGCCATTTTAAAGGTAAGGACATGACCCCGAAGTTCTGGGATGGCAAAGCTGCTAATAGAATCGCATTAATTTTAAGTGAAAGTCGATGATGAAGTCGTTAATTGGAAAGTTCAAACATTTACTGATATTTATCGGCTTGCTAACAAAGCATTTGTATGTAGAGACATGTCAGTATTTTAGGATTTTATTTTATCAGTATAAAGATTCGAATTCGCCGGAGGTTGTGTTGGCCAATTTAAGAGTTTTGGCTCATGCACTTGACAAAGGAATGTGTGTTACGGGTCGCCAACCAACTCGAGGATATAATAAGTATAAAGCTTGTAAGCAAATGGTAGCTTTTCTGGAAACGACATCATTGTCCAATGACCCGTCATTAAAATGGGTACGCGGCAGAATTGAAGAATATGATCGGTTACAACAAAATTCCGGTTCCTTAAAAGGTGATCCTGTAAGAGTTCCCACGGCGGAAGAACGGAAGGATATTGTAGCCTTAATTCGTTCAAGAAGATCGGTAAGAAATTTTAAACCTGATAAAATAAATTCTTCTGTTCTATCTGAGTTGATAGATTTGGCCAGATGGGCGCCTAACAGTTGCTGTCGCCAATCTGTGTTTTTATATGTAACTGAAAAGCGAGAACAAATTGATAAATGTATGGGTCTTACATTGGGTGCAACATGTTTTAGCGAGACATTGCCTTGTTTTATTTGCGTATGCGGCGATATGCGTTTTTATCCGTTAGTTGATAAAGGATTATTATATATTGATGGTGCACTTGCGGCCGGAAATCTCCTTTTGGCGGCACATGCTTATGGTATTGAAGGAACTATTTTAAACTGGCGTCAGCATATGCGAGGAGATGAAAAAAAATTAAGAGAAGTATTAGGAATAGCCCCTTATCATTCAGTCGTATTGAATATAGCTCTGGGTTATCCTGATTCTATGCCATCTGTGCCGGTTCGAAAAGATTTAAATCGCGTATGGAAATTTAACAAAGAATAATGAAAATTGTAGTTTTACCTCAAGTTTCCAGTAATAAGGGTGATAGAGCAGTACTGCATTTTATGCTGGACTGTTTTATTGCTAACGGCGTCAAAGAAGTTACCGTTGCTACAGCAAATCCGGCAATGTGGGAAAATAATCACTTTCAAGGTGGAAACATAAGTTTTATTCATCAGGGGTGGACGATATATGCTCGAGCAGAGTCGAAAGTGCCTTTTAAATCTATTAGATACTATTGTTTAAGAATTTTGAGCAAGTTGAGAGCGAAGTTTTACGGAAAGGCAGGCTATTCTTTATTGAGAACAGCGTTGGTTAATCAGAAATTTTGCTTATTGGCAAAACTAATGTGCTACTTATGCAATAGGGAACTTTGGAAAGCTATACAGAAAGCTGATGCAGTAGTAACAACCGGCGGTCACCGAATAACAACATTGTTACAGCCAGATGTTGTTGGGCAACAGACATTCAATATGGCAATGGTAGTTTTGGCATCGAAAAAAATGTATCTTTGGTCCCAGACCATAGGAGCTTTTAATTTCAAAAAAGAAATAAATCGTGAACTTATAAAGAAAATCCTGACTTACTCTGAACGTATTTATGTTCGTGATATAAACTCTATTCAGGAGTTAAAAGCATTTCTAATAAATGATTCAAAAGTATTTAAAACTTATGATTCAGTTTTTGGATTAAGACAGGATGTAAGTGAGTATTGCGGTGTTGTGCCGTCGAAAAGAAGCAATGTTCTCGGCATATCTGTATATACCGGCAAATCCGGACGTATGATAGAATACAAACAATATATCCGTTCTCTTGCCGGGTTGGTAAAAAAAGCGGTCGATGACGGTTTTAGTGTAAAATTTTTCCCTATGCATATAAAAGATGCGGGCGAGCATCGGTATTTTACTGATATAATGGAGCAATCAAGCTGTGCTGACAAATGTTTCATCGTAGATAGTCTTATTGATACGATTGAACATTTGAAACAGCTTGCACAATGTAAGATTTTTGTTGGCCATAAAACACATTCGATTATTTTCGCTCTTTTAACAGCCACACCTCTTATAGCAATCGCATATCACATAAAGTCCATAGATTTTATGAGGCAATATGGATTAGAGGATTACGGTTTCATAGAATCTGAAACCTCGCCCGAAAAATTGATTTCTATTTTCGAAAAAGTCAAATCAAATTTAGATGAAATTCATTCTATTGAAGCTGAAAAATCGGACGAAATGTGTAAAAAGGTGAGACAGGATTTTGCAGGTTTGATCGAGGGAATAAGGGCTTATTCCGGAAATTAATCTTAGAATTTTTGCAGCAAAGATAATAGATAATTTACACGGCTCAATAGAATAGGCTATAAATTATTATGCGAATTCGAACTCGAAGTATCTTTATAATGGCGTTTCAGGGTCTTACTCAGGCGACTCAGTTGATAATCGGCATTGTTCTTGTCCGTCTAATCAACAAGGAAATGCTCGGAAGTTACCGGCAGGTAATGCTCGTGTATTCTCTGATGGTGGGCATATTCACCATACAAATAGAAAGCAGTCTTTATTATTTTCTTCCAAAATATGGGTCGGAAAAACGAAGAGACATTGTAACCCAGACTCTTTTTATTACAACTGTCATTTCTTTGTTTATAAGCCTGGCAATGTTCTTTTCTGCGGATATTTTTGCAAAACAATTTAAAAATCCTGAAATAGCGATATTGATAAAGATTTTTGCCTGTTTTCCCTTTTTTGAGAGAATTGTCCAATTGATGCCGGCCTTTCTTATTAGTTTAGATAAAGCGATATTCTCCGGTCTTTATAGTATGCTTAGTACCGTTGTAATGATTCTGACTGTCGTTATGATTTTTGCTTTTGGGTATGGAATAGCCGAAGCTCTTTGGAGTAAAGTACTGATTGAAGCGATATTTGCGGTTGTCGGCATTTTGATGATGATGCACTTTTCATCGTCTGGGCATTGGCGCATCAATAAAGGTCTATTGTTTGAACAGTTGAATTATTGCTGGCCTCTTATGGCTACAACAACTATTGGAATTGTGAATCTTAAATTAGACGGCGTATTGATTTCGTACTATTTCTCAAAAGAAGTTTATGCGGTTTATTCCACGGGCGCTTTAGAGCTGCCGCTTATAGCCCTGTTTACCGCCAGTATCAGCTCAGCGATTATGCCCAATATGGTTGTAGCGGCAGACAAGGGCCGATTGCTTGATTCGCTGAATATTTGGCATCAAGCTACTCGCAAGAGCAGCCTTCTGATTTTTCCAACATTTGTTTTTTTTCTGTTTTGCGGCTATGATTTTATCGTTTTGATGTACACGCAGGATTATTCGAAAGCGACTTGGCCGTTTTTAGTTTATTTAACCAGATTGCCTGTACGAGTGGCAATTTATGGCGCGATATTTAAGGCAATAGGCTACACTAAACCTCTTTTTTATTCGGCGATACTTTCACTCATCGTAAATATAATTGTCAGCGTCGTTCTTTTATTTGCGGGCAGACACGGTATGTTATCATATTTGGGTCCAAGTATTGGTACAGCTTTGGCCACAATTGCCACCGTCATTTTTTTACTAATAACTCTCTGTAAAAAACTGGAGATTCGTTTTTCTCAGGTAATGAGATGGAAGGAGTTGGGGCGAATATTCGGATTAAGTCTTTTTTGCGGCGTATTATTATGGCTGACTCCGATTCCTTTTTCAAATCTGTTATTTAGATTTGTAATTAAATTTATCTTATATGTTGTGTTTTTCTTTGGGGCATTAGTATTGACAAAAAGTCTTAATGCAGATGAATGGGAATTATTGCGAATGCCATTGAATATGATACGAAAAATCGCGGCAAAAAAGGGCAATTAGTCTACGGGCGGAGATTTTTTTTAAAAATTAAATCGCTTAAAATGAATTTCAAATTTCACCAATACGTTTTCAAGCTGTTATCTGTTCTTTTTCTGATTATAGTATCAGGTTCAATTCTATCGGCCCAGACATATAACCTGGCATTAAATAAAAGTTACGAACTCACTCCTAAACCGAACTACACCCTTTGCACGGATGCATGTGATATTTACGACTTAACAGATGGTGTTAAAAAAGGAAGCTATTGGGGGCTAAAGACTACTGTCGGGTGGCGGTCGACTCCTGACCATCCTGATGTAACAGTTGATTTGAAAGAAGAGTGCCAGATTGAAAATATATTGATATATTCAGCAGCCGGAACTCGAGGAGGCGTCACAAGTTGCGATAGCGTTATCGTTCTTGTTAGCAGTGATGGAAAGGCATACAGGCTTGCAGCGTATTATGAGGTTCCCGAAGACATTAGGAAAGCGGCTTTAAAAGAAAGAATGATTTCTCCTGTTTTTAATATAAAAGTCGGCAGTTCCGGCAGGTTTGTAAAGCTGATATTTATGCACGAGGGAGCGTTTATATTTTTGGATGAGGTGGAAATCTTCGGTTCAGTTATTAAAGAAAAATCCAAAAGCCTTTACAATCAATTGCCGGTAGAAATAAAATCCGATTATCCTTTTAACGCGCTTAAGCAGGCAAAAAACAGGTTGGAATTTGTAAAAGCGGTTGATTATGCCAATGAGATATATTCGTTAAATGAGAAAATTAAAGACAGTCCGGCATTTAAAAAATTTCAGGAATTTAAAAATCGTATCAAGGTTTTAGACGTTATTAAAATATCTGATATGGAATTATTGAGATACAAAAATGAATTTTCCGCATTAAAATCGGAAATATATCAATATTATTACCGCAAACCCGTTGTTGTTTTGCCCGCTGAGCCTGCCGTTTCGCTGCTGCAAAATGAAATTATATTGTCAGATGCCAATAATTTGAAAACTGATGTTTATATGTGGCAAAATGAATACGATGTTGTCGCTTTCAATATAATCAATTGCAGCGATAAGTACCTTAATGTTCAGGCCTCGATTTCGCCTCTTATGAGTGATGAGAAAAAAGTACTTTCTTCCAAGGAAGTATTTGAAATCAGATATGGATATTTTACATACGGATGGGAAATCGGATTTAATGCAGATGCCTTAATGTTGCAATGCCCTGAGGTAAATAAAGTCGAACCCGGCGGAATATTGCAGGTTTGGATTACAGTAAACAGCAAAAACCTCAAGATGGGAAGTTACAAAGCGGCGATACAATTTATCGCAGAACCAGACAAAGAGGTTTTATCAAATTATGGTACAGCATTGGCATCAATTGCTCCAGTTCCCATTCGACTTGATATTGCTCCCCTTTCTTTGCCGGCCAAGTTGGATTTGAATACGTATAATTGGGCGTATCCCACAATATCAGATACGATAAAGAACTGTTTGCCTGATGTGGCCGAAGATCTCAGGAAGCATTATGCAAATGTGCTGGTTTTGCCGTCTAAGAACATACCTTTTCCGGCTAAACGTCAGGTATCAATTGGGCGACAGTTGATGGGTTCGACCCGCCAGATGGATGAATGGCTCGGACTCAATAAAGATGCGGATATGGTTTTGTTGTTTATGAGTTTCAGGCCTAAAAAAAGTGTTTTTGGCGAGTGGATGACACCGGTCTGGAAGCAGAATTTTAAACAGTGGCTTTTTGAGCTGACCGAGCATCTAAAGACTTTGGGAATCGGCTATGACAAATTTGCCTTATATCCTTTTGATGAATATATAGGCGATGATTTTTATGATTTGGTTACATTTGTTAAAGAGATAAACCCGCATATAAAGATTTTTGCCAATTCATTCGGCAGGGGTCCGCAGGAATATATGCGGCTCAGGGATATTGTCGATATATGGTGCCTGCCGAGAGGTATAATAGAACAGAAAAATGAATGGTTTACGGAGGTAAAAAGTTTTGGCAGACCGGTATGGATGTATTATGCGAGTAAAAGAGCGTCAGACCCTTTGGTTCAATACAGAAATATCTTTTGGTGGGTATTTAAGAATAATATAAAAGGTCTTGGATTTTGGGTTTACTGCAGCACATATCCTGGGCCCTGGGATGATTTTAGACAGCCTAAAGGAGATTGCAGTGTTATTTATGGTAAATATAATTCTCCAATCAATACGCAGGAATGTGTGATACCATCTCGTCGATGGGATATTTGGCGATTGGGTGTTCAGGACTATGAGCATTTGTTCCAATTACAAAGTAGAATCAGCAAACTCTCTGAAATCGATGGGGATAAAGCCGTAAAAATAAAAACCGGCCTTGATAAAATTGTGGATAAAGTTATATCGCAGAAAAAAGACTCAACTGAGGTAAATAAGGCGAAAAGATTTATCACAGAATCCATTTTAGAGATAGATCAATTACTGAAATGAATTTTATGAAAAAATTCATGTGATGTGTTTTGCGATATTTTAGTTTTTTTATGAGAGATTAATGCAAAAATATGTTTTGATAATAACGAGACCTTATTATCCCTCGAAGGCTTCGGTGGAAAGTTTTCTGATTTATTTAAATCACTTAGGACACATATTTATAAAATACTGAAACAGTCAAACTAAAACATTCATTTTTTTCTGGCAGGATTAGTAATTAATGTCATCAGGAATAAGAGATACTTCTTATGTATTTGCTTCACAAATATCTTATGTGATAACTCAAATAGGGACACAAAGCTGTCTGGCCTGGGTGCTTGGTCCAGAGAAAAGAGGAGAGTACGCAATATGTTTAGTGTTCTCTACATTGCTGAATATGTTTTGTATGCTCGGATGTGACACTGCCAGTGTATATTTTGTGTCATCAAAAAAGTTAAATCTTTCAGAAGGGGTGTTATACACCTATATTTATGGTGGTTTTGGTTCTTTATTTGCGATAGTAGTTGGATTGATTATAATGCAATTTCCATTGTCTTTTTTGACAAAAGCCTCACCAGAGGCGTTTTATCTTGCAATGGCAGGAATACCCACAACATTTTTTGTGACGGTGCTTATAAGGCTTTTTACCGGGATTGGTCAATTCAAATGGTTTACAATATTTACGGTCTATTCTCAAATTCTCCAATTTTTATTTACTGTATTGTTTGTGTTGGTTTTTAAGTCAGGTGTTACGGGAGCTCTTTGGTCAAATATAATTCCCAGTATAATTGTAATCGCAACGATAATGTTTTTTCTAAAAACTCGCTTTGGATTTTCTTCGCAACCCGTGTCATACCAAAAACTAAAAGATATGTTTCATTATGGTCTTCGATACTATATAGGCAAAATAAGCAATACGGTAAATGTTCAGGTTGGAACGATTATATTGGCATTTATGGCTTCTCCAATTGAGGTTGGTTTATTTGCGGTTGCATCTCAGTTGACTATCAGAGCGACGATGTTTCCCGACGCTCTTGTTGGGACGCTTACGCCTAGGGCAGCAATTGACAAAGATGGCAAAAAAATGGCTATAGCCTACTGTGCCAGATTGACCATGATTGTATGCGGAATTATTTTGTTACTGATGGCGGTGTTTGCCAAACCGGTTGTAATGATATTATTTTCCAGCAAGTTTATCTCGGCAGTTCCACTAATTCAAATACTCTGTGCTGGAACATTTGTTCGTTGTATAAGTAAAGTTTATATTCCTTATCTTTTGGGAATAAATCGTCCCGGGACTGCTTCGTTTAGCGTTGCTGTGGGTACTATTGCAAATATTGTATTATTATGGTTTTTATTGCCAATGATTGGGATTAAAGGCGCTGCCTTAGGTACCACTATTAGTTATATAGTTAGTTCAGGAATTTTATTATTCGCATTCAAAAAATATAGTAAATTGAATTTTGCAGAAATGTTTAGTTTTCGGTCGTCAGATTTTGAGCCGTTCAGGCATGTAATAAACATGTTTTACCGTAAAATTATAAGTTATATTAAGAAAGTAATTAAGTAAATAAATCAAAAATGAAAAGGATTTATTATGACAAGAGATGGAAAAGTGATCGTTTTTACCCCAGGTACCTGGGATATGTTTCATGTTGGGCATTTAAATTTAATTAAAAGTGCAAAGGCATTGGGGGATGTCTTGATAGTGGGCATTAAAACAGATGAATTAGTTTTTAAGGATAAGGGGCATCATCCATTGATGTGCTATGCTGATAGAGTTGCTGTTTTGGAATCCTGCAAATATGTGGATTTGATCGTGCCGGAAAATAAAATTGACAGAGACCATCTTCTGGAAAAAATAGACGCAGATATACTTGCCGTTGGGGATGACTGGTGGGAAACCAAAGTAAGAGGCCATGAATATATGGTCAAGAATAATAAGAGAGTTATTTATCTGCCTTATACCCAGGGCAGAAGCTCCACAATTCTTAGAAGTGCACTTGAACAGTTTTATAAAGAGCAAAAGGGCAAGGAAAAACTGTAATTGTTGTCAGGCTGTATTTATATTGTAAATGATATAAATTAAGAGGTTGTGCAATGAGCATTATCACAGAAATGCGACAGGTATGTCAGCAACGGAAATTAAATGCCAGAGGTAAAATGGTCTGGACAGGCTACTGGTTTAATGTAATTTTTAGCCGCTATATTTCAATCTATCTTACCTGGGTATTTGTTAAATTAGGCTTTAACGCCAATGCTGTAACTGGATTAATGATTTTAGTTGGGCTATTTAGCATTGTTTTGCTTATTCCCCATGTGTTATGGCTGAATATATTAGGCTTTATTTTTGTTGTTCTTTTTGAGGTGTTAGATTGTTGTGATGGAGAAGTTGCCAGATGGAGAAAAGAATCTTCCATAAAAGGATTTTTTCTTGATTTAGTTTCACATGTTTTTTTTAACCATCCATTGCGAGCGTTTTATGCTTTGCACTTATTTGTTTTAAAACAGGACCCGATATTTCTTGTTTTTGCTTTTGTGATTTATGCAGCTTCTATTTCATCCCATGCGGTTAGAAAAAGCTACTTTATAGTAACGATAAAAAATAAAGACCAAAACACGAAACCAATTAATAATATTATTGTTAAAATTATTTCGTTTTTTATAAGCAAAGTAAACGACTCAATAGGCATAGCATCTGTTAATTTTATAATGTTACTCTTAACATATGGCGGCCATGAGAAATTTACCATGTTGTGGTTATGGACATTATTAACTTGGGGTATTTTTGAGATGATATTTGCGGTGTATAGATATTATTATTTTGATTTAGCAGACATGAAATATGACAAACCAGTTGAATAATTGTTGTCTAATATATTTGAGGTGTAACTCGTGATAATAAAGAGAATAAAAAAAGTAATAAACAACACTCGATTCTATAAGAAAATTTCAAAGACAAGTTTCTATTCAAGATACAGGGGATTACTGCCGACTGTCCCGCCATCCATCTGTGATGACAGAGATTTAATGGGAAACGACGTCGAAGCTGTTAAGTTGGAGTGGCCTTCAGGGCTGAATAAGCCGAGGGTTGGTGTCGTTCAAGACACAACAGATTGTCCGCGTTGGACGAAGTATTGCCGCTTTCTTGACACTAACGCTATTCCGTATTCTTTCTACGACATTGATTCTGCAAACTGGCTTGAAAAAGCACAAAGTTTCGACGTAATTGCCATCGCAGTTGGTTCATGTCAACAGTATTATTTAGAACAGCTTCGAAGAAAATGCTATATTTTAGAATATCATCTCAAAAAGAAATGCTATCCAAGCTATGCAGATATTTTATTGTACGAGGATAAAATTTTAGAAGCATATTTAGCCCAGCAATATGGCTTACCTTTTATTAAAACCTATATTTATAACAAGATGGATGAAGCCATAAAAGCGGCGGCTCAATTTAAGTATCCGATAATTAGTAAAATTGTTCCAGGCGCATGCTCGGTTGGTATAGAAATGGTTGACTGTGAAAAGAAATGTCTTTCTGTAATCAAAAAGGCATTTTCTCGGGCAGGCAGAAGCACACAAGATTTTTATTTGAGACAGAAGAACTACGTATATTTTCAGGATTATGTACCTAATAATGGTTATGATATTCGTGTAGTTGTTGTGGGCGATATGGTTTTTGGCTATTATCGCAAAGTGCTAAAAGGTGATTTCAGGGCATCAGGTATGGGAGAAGTAGAGAAGAGAGAGTTACCGCCGAAGGCAATGCAAATCGCCAGAAAAGTCAATGATATATTAAAAAATCCGATGATTGTGGTGGATTTTCTTTATGGCAGCGACAACGAGTACTATATTATTGAAATCTCTCCAATTTTTGGGGCTAGTACCCCCGAACAACTGCATGTTAATGGGAAACCAGGTGTGTATATTTTCTCAAAAGATGGCTCGTTCCATTTTAAAGAAGGCCGGTACTGGACTTATGAATTAGCATTAAAAGAGTTTTTCCAAAACAGTATAATTTCAGTAAACAAAACAAAATAGGAGTAAAAATGAAAATTGGCGTTATTAAAACATCAAAAAAAGAGAATGAACGTCGCGTGCCTGTTTATCCAGAGCATTTACCTTGGATAGATATCAATATCAGACAAAAGCTAATGTTCGAAAATAATTACGGTAGTGATTACGGGTTTCCTGACAGCTATTTTGAAGATAACGGTGTAGTTGTGGCATTGCGCGAAGAAATATTTGATAAGTGCGACATTCTGATTCTTCCAAAACCTGTGTTAAGCGACCTTGAAGCTATGAAAGAACACAAGGTTTTATGGGGATGGCCGCATTGTGTGCAACAAAGGGAGATAACTCAACCGGCAATTGATAAAAAGTTAACTCTTATTGCATGGGAAGCAATGAATTTATGGAGTTCTAATGGCGATAAACTTATGCATATCTTTTATAAAAATAATGAAATAGCTGGATATGCTTCTGTATTACATATTTTAGAGTTACTGGGAATGGATGGTCATTATGGGCCTCGCCGTCAGGTTGTAGTTATAGGGTTCGGTTCCGTAAGCCGAGGTGCGATTTATGCATTACAGGGAAGAGGTTTTAACAATATTCATGTATATACATGTCGTCGGACTCATCTGGTTGCAGATCAGAATCCAGATGTGTATTATCATCATTTAAATGTAGATAACCCAGGACAGATTTGTGTTGAAGATATTGATGGCAGCACGCATCCTTTTATTGAAGATCTTGCTAATGCTGATATTATATGCAACGGCGTAATTCAGAATACAGATAACCCTATGATTTTTGTAGATGATAACGAGTTATCAAGGCTTAAGCCACGCGCGATAATCGCAGATGTCAGTTGTGATAAAGGGATGGGCTTTTCATTTGCACGACCGACGACATTTGATGAGCCAATATTTACCGTTGGCAAAGGGATCATCTACTATTCCGTTGATCACACTCCGTCTTATTTGTGGAATGCGGCTTCACGAGAAATATCGCGGGCATTGTTGCCGTTTCTACCTGTGTTGGCTGGAGGCCCTTCCGAGTGGGATAAAAATGAGATAATAAGAAAGGCTATAGAAATAAGAGACGGTGTAGTGCAAAATCCTAAAATTTTGTCATTTCAGAAACGTAACCAAGAATATCCTCATTCTGTTATTTTATAGAATTTGTTGAAAATGCTTAAAAGCATGCTCTTGAAGCTGTCATATTTTGACTAAATGTTAATTTTTTATTGAGTGTAAAACTATGTATACATATCAAGAAAAACAAGATACAGACTTATATCAGGAATACTATCCGGAAGAACCTCAGCCGGAATCTTCGCCAATAGAGAGTCTAATGTGGATTGCATGGGGCGTAATATGCTTCCTGGGCCTTATTATAATATTTGTCTTAAAGCAAAAAGCGGCAGGGGTAGCTTTTATTGCGATTCCGACGGGCATGGCCATGATGTTAAGTGTAAATTTTGCATTTTATGTTTTTATGATTACTTTGCCTATGTTTAGCGGCATAGGTTTTGGTGAAAATTTTACTTTAACGAAGGCTGTAGGGTATGTTTTATTATTTAGTTTTGCATTTAGCATCATTATTGGAAAAATGAGATTTAAGTTCAGTAGTTTTGTATGGATAGTATTGGCTTTTTTTGCATTTGTTGTCATTTCTCTTGTTATTAATGACCCTGTTGAAGCTTTTATCATAAACACTTTTAGTTATGTTCAATTTGCAGGTTTTTTCTGTGTGATTTACTGGTTATTAAATCATGGCGGCAAAAAAGTTCTGCTTACTTCAGTTCGAGCATATTTGGCAGGGGTAATGGGTCTGCTATTGATTACTTTTCTTACAGGTGGTGTTACACGTTCTATGGAGGAAAGTTCGGCAGGTAGATTTTCTGCAGGATTGGGAGAGGCAGTGAATGCAAATACTCTATCGGTAATTATTGGGACGGGATTAATAATAGCAGTGTATCTTCTGGTTTACGATAAAAATAAATTATGGAAATTGTTAGGTATGTTTAGTTTGTTTGCTTTTCCATTGATCCTAATCCTTACCGGTTCCAGAGGGACACTTGCAGCTCTTTTTGGAACTTTTGTTTTTCCATATGTATTTACTTTAAAACCTCGAATTAACTTTAAAATCCTGGTTGTTTTGATTATTTTACTTGGTGTTTCATTCGGTCTGGTGTTTTTCGTGATGTCGAGAATGCAGTTAAGCAATAAGCTTACAAGACGCCTAACTGATACACAAGAGATGAAAGATTCGATAGCTTTTAGAATGTATCTGAATAAAGCCGCTTTTCGAACAGCATTAAAAATGCCTTTCGGAACGGGACGAATAAATTGGCCTGCTCGCTCTGGAATAGACACTTATCCCCATAATGATATTTTTTATAATACCGGACTTTATGGTTTCCCGGCAGGAATATTACTAATTACAATATGGATAATATTGGGATCTAAAATAAAAAAACTTTCACTTTCCCCTGAAAAATTTTTAGCCAGAAGCCTTTTGCTATTATATTTAATAGTTGGCCTTAAAGGAATGTATTCAGGTGGGAAAGTGTACTGGATGATGATTGCGATTATAGCTGCTGCTATCGAAATCGGCCGTAAGGAAGAAACTATATACGAACATTATGAAGAAAATGAAGGAAATAACTAAAATACAAACGTGGAAATTATTCTTTTGCTTGTTCCAATTATAGGTACTTATGAGAATTTTGGCTATTTCACATTTATTTCCGCATATTGAAAATACTCATCATGGAATATTTGCGGCCAGGCAGTTTGTGGCGTTAAAGCATTTAGGCTCAGAAATAGTTGTTTTATTTCCTACAGTAAAAATACCTGCACCATTTAAATATTTTAGGAAAAAATGGAGGAATCAGGATTCAAACCATAAACCGATAGACAGCTACAAACTTGAAGTGGTCCAGGTGCCGTGTTTACGTCCAACCAAAGATTTATGGTTTTGCCGCTGGGACGGATTGATTTTGTATTTGGCTGCAAGAAAAAAAATAATGCGTATGCACAAAGAAAATCCTTTCGATATAATATACGGTAGAGGTCTTTTCCCGGGTGCAGATACAGCTATACGGTTTTCAAAATTATTGGAAATTCCGGCAGTTGGTGCGGCTATAGGAAGTGATGTTAATTTAGTTCCAAACCGCAGCCGTACTCTTTATAGATATACCCAGTGGGTGATTCAAAACCTTGACGGATTGTTGGCTAACGGTGCAGGGCTGGCTGATAAAATTAAGGAAATGACCGGGAGAGAATGCCAGGCAGCCCATGGGGTTGTGGATTTGGATGTTTTTCGTCCTGCAAATAATATTAAATTGGTTCGGGAAAGTTTGCAGATACCTGTGGAATCTAAAGTATTGTTATTTGCGGGTTCATTGAAAAAAGAAAAAGGAATTTATGAACTGTTAGATGCTTTCAGTCTGGTACAAAAAAAAATGTCCGGAATTATCCTGTATATATGCGGAGTTGGTGTGGAATATGACAGAATTGTGAAAACCATATCGCAATTAAATATTTCCGATAGCGTAAGGGTCATAGGCACGGTAGAACCTGCAAATATGCACAAATGGATGCAGGCAAGTGACATCTTTGTCCTGCCTTCTTATATGGAGGGTATGCCTAACGTTGTAATGGAAGCAATGGCGTGCGGTGTTCCCGTAATTGCTACCGCGGTTGGCGGCTTGCCGGAGGCGGTTGGAAACAGTGAGGGAGTAATACTTATTAAACCGAAAAATACCGAGCAGTTAATAAATGCAATAGAAAAACTTGCAGGCGACAGAAATGGTTATGAAAAAATGAGTATTGCCGCCAGGCAAACGGCCGAGAAAAAATTTGGAGCTAAGGCAAACGGTCAAAAAATATTTGAATATCTTGGAACTGTAGTGGAACAATATAATGGAGAGTAGTAGAATTTGTCTTAATTACAAGCTGAAATTAATTGTTTATTAAATAGATGAATAGGTTAAGCATGGGAAAAGAAATTTAAAAGCCACGTGTTTTGAAAGTTATCTGGAGTATTCCTCATTATCGATATAGTAAGAACATAATTATGGGTTTAATCACGTGTTTGGGGGATCCCAAATTCAGTTTATTGGCATCACAATGCGATAACCTTTTTTAGAAAGTGAGCGGAATAGTGAACACGACAGTGTGCAAATTATGTGGAAGTCTGAACAGTGATTTTATTTTCTCGATTAAGCAATATGATGTTCTCGCTTGTAAAGAATGTGGCTTGTTTTATATTAATCCTTACCCCGAAGAGTCGAGTGCGCATTCCAAGGTCAAAGAATATAGCTATAGCGATCTCGACATCGCGGATGCAAAAAAACATTACCAGGCGACCAGTATGTTTTTGGGGCGTTACTTTGAACGGATTTGGGATGAATGCAAAAATGCGACGTCTTTGTTAGATGTTGGATGCGGCACAGGCAATTTATTGGAGTTGATCCGTAAACGTTCAAATATCCAATGTGTTGGAATAGAGCTGAATTCTAGCCGTGCTCAATATGCACGCAGTGTTGCAAATTGTGGCATCCATCAGATGCCTATAGAAGATTTTAAATCAGAATCTAAATTTGATGTGATCACAATGATTGACGTTTTATCTCATATTCCTTCTTTCGATCATCTTTTTTTAACCCTCTATTCTTTATTGGCACCTCAGGGTAAATTAATATTAAAAGTAGGTGAAATGACAAACAGGGTAAATAAAAAGGCCATTTTTGATTGGGGGATTCCTGATCATTTACACTTTCTTGGCATGAATACAATCCAGTTTCTGGCTAAGAAATATAATTTTAGTGTCATACGTCATGAACGAGTGCCACTATCACAAGATCTATTTTCAAAGAACAGATGGAGGGCAGATGGCCGAAGCATGGCCCGTAACATCGTAAAGAAAGTGATTTCAAGGACACCATTGGCGTTAAAGGTGCTTGCATCTGCTTATGACTTAAATTATGGGAAAGAGGTTTTCTCTTCATTTATTGTTATGTCCCCGAAAGATTCGACTTCTAATTTTCGGACTAAAGATGAAAGGGATGTCAAGCAGGACAGATGAAAAGGATAGATACCATAAAGCCACGAGTAATTATGTTGTCACCTACGATGTCGCAGCCGCGATATCATCGAAGGGCTGCTATGCTGCTTGAGGCGGGATACGATATAACAGTATATGCTTTTAAACGAGGATATTACGAAGAAAATACTTATCCTGAAAAAATTGAAGTGGTTAATCTTGGAGCAATCGACGAGGGCAAATATTTCAAACGTATCCCAAAGTTGGTGCGATCCGTATTCTGGATCAGAAAACATGAAAAAAAATATCCAAAAGTGCCTGTAATCATATATACGTTTGGATTAGATATGGCTCTGATTGGACATTTTGCGTGGTCAAATTCCGTTCCTCTTGTTTACGAGATAGGCGATGTTCCAATCCCGCTTCCTCACAATACGCTTGCCTCAAAAATATTAGAGTTAGTTGAAAAAAAAATAATAGACAGATGTCAAATGTTAACTGTGACATCACCGGGCTTTGTTACGGATTATTTTAGCCTCTTGAAGCCGGGAATTGAAAAAAAGACCATGATTATTGAAAATAAATTGGCGCGAGAAATTGCAGCAAAGTTTTTGAGACCGGAGAAACCTCAAATCCCTTCAAAACCGATAAAAATCGGCTATATTGGTGCTTTCAAATATGGGAATTGCATTTTTCCATTAATAGAGGCAGTATCGAAAAGGAAGGGCGATTTCGAGTTGCATTTTTATGGGGAGGGGTCTTTGAAAAAAGACATTTTGACTTATGTTGCTAAATATGAAAACGTTTTTTATCATGGCTCTTTTGCGAGTAATCAGGATTTACAAAAAATATATGAATCTGTGTATTTGAGTTACGTCGTATATGATAATCGCGACCCGAATGTTCGAATGGCACTACCTAATAAACTTTACGATGGACCATATTTTGGTGTTCCACTCGTTGTCGCCGAAAATACTCTACTGGCAGAGCGGGTGCGATCTTTTGGAATAGGTTTTGTTGTTGATCCACGAGAAAATGGTTTCGCAGAACGGTTACTTGATGAGCTAACACCTGATCTAATTGCGCAATTGACCACATCAACCTTGAATTTAGATTCGAATGACTTGGTTGAGGATTACAATGAAATAGTTCCTAAACTTAAAAATATAGTAAAACAGGGCTAATTTTTAATTGAAAAACTCAAAAAAGCTGATAATCCTAAATATGCAGCCCTTTTATTATTACAACGATATAATAAATTAGATAATTCAATGTTGGAGTATTTATGAAAGAAATATCAAATAAAACAATTTTAATAACTGGCGGAACAGGCTCATTCGGACGGGCAATGGTTGATGGTCTCTTAAAGACCGATGTAAAAGAAATAAGAATTTTCAGCCGGGATGAGCTTAAGCAGGAATTAATGAGAATTGAGTATAAGGAGCCTCGGCTTAATTTTTATATCGGCGATGTCCGAAGCAGGGATAGCGTTGACAACGCTATGAAAGGCGTTGATTATGTCTTTCATGCAGCGGCGTTAAAGCAGGTGCCTTCCTGTGAGTTCTTTCCTATCCAGGCAGTTCTTACAAATATTATGGGCGGCCATAATGTAATCGAATCTGCGATAGCCAACAAAGTAAAAACTATGGTCTGTCTTAGCACTGACAAGGCCGCATATCCGATAAACGCGATGGGAATGACAAAAGCCTTGATGGAAAAGGTTGCTCAGGCCGCCGCAAGGACCAAAGCTTGTAATGAAACAACCGTTGCCTGTGTTAGATATGGCAATGTAATGTGTTCAAGAGGTTCTGTAATACCTTTATTTATAGACCAGATAAAAAAGAAACAGCCTTTGACTATTACAGTACCTGAAATGACAAGATTTTTGCTGCCTCTTCGTGATTCTGTTGATTTGGTCTTGTTTGCTTTTACAAATGCAAATCCTGGAGATTTATTTGTCAAAAAAGCTCCAGCCTGCACCGTTGCAGATCTTGCGCAAGCAGTTAAAAATGTTTTTAAATCTCAGGTACCTGTAAATGTTATAGGTATAAGGCATGGCGAAAAGTTATATGAAACTCTTGTTACCAAAGAAGAACTGGCGAGATCCGAGGATATGGGTAATTATTATAGGATTCGCCTTGATGATAGAAATTTGAATTATGCTTTGTATTTCACTGAAGGCGACAAAAAGGAAACTCAGATTGACGATTATCATTCACATAATACAACCAGATTGAATGTTAAGCAGGTCGAAGAGCTTTTGCTTACTCTTAAGTATGTCCAAAATGAATTAAAAAATTATAAGCCTTAGTTAAAAGGTACAATAATGGATAAAATAAAGGTCGGCATAACAGGAATGGTTGGTTTTGTCGGGTCGCACCTGCGGGACAATCTAAAACAGCATAAGGATATTGAAGTCCTGCCATTTGAAGATAGCTACTATCAAAATCCTGCTGCTTTTATAGATTTTGCAAAAAAAGCCGATGTAATTGTTCACTTGGCCGGTGTAAACAGAGATGAACCGCAGGTGGTATATCAGAAAAACATTGAACTTATGGAGAAGCTGCTGGAATTTATAGATGCTTCAGGAAATAAACCATATATACTTTTTTCATCTTCAACTCAGATAGAAAAAGATAACGAGTATAGCAAGGGCAAAAAAAGAGCAATGGAATTATTGCAGCAATGGGCTGAAAAGAAAGATGCTTCTGCTGTATCAATGGTTATACCAAATGTTTTTGGAGATGGCGGAAGACCTTTCTATAATTCTGTTGTTGCCACGTTCTGTTATCAGGTAACGCACGGCGAGAAACCGACTATTCTTAAAGATGGTCAGATGTCTATGATATACATAAATGACCTTGTCAGCGACATATATAAACTGATAAAAGACCGTAAAAAGGGCTATAGAATCGAATATATCAAACCGCGAGCGGAGATAAAGGTTTCTGAGCTTCTTGATTTACTGAATAAATTTAAAGACTTCTACTTCAGCAAAGGAATGGTACCTGCTATATCTTCAGATTTGCAGAGAGATTTATATAATATATTCATAACTTATATGGAACAGGCCGACTGGCAGCGGAATTTAAAATTGAATACCGATCAGCGAGGAAGTTTCGTTGAGGTATTTAAATTGGAAAATGGAGGCCAGGTTTCTTTTTCCACAACTAAGCCCGGCATAACCAGAGGAAACCATTACCATATTCGCAAAAATGAAAAATTCTGTGTTATCAGCGGCCAGGCAAGCATAAAACTTCGCAGGACAGGAACTGATAAAATTATTGAATATAAAGTTTCGGGCGATAAGCCTGCGTGGGTTGAGATGCCAATTTATTATACACACAATATAACCAATACCGGCGATAATGAATTGTTAACTTTATTCTGGATTAATGAACATTTTAACCCGGACGATCCTGATACTTTTTATGAAGAGGTATAAAATATGAAAGTGCTGACAATATTGGGTACACGCCCCGAGATTATAAGAATTTCCTGTGTGATAAATCGCCTTGAAAAGCATACTAATCATATATTAGTTCACACCGGACAAAATTATGATTACGAATTAAATGAAATATTTTTCGAAGAATTGGGTGTCAAAAAACCGGATTATTTTATGAATGTTAATACCTCCAGTCTTGGCAATGTTTATGGCGGAATAATGATTAAGACTGAAGAGATTCTTAAAAAAGAAAAACCTGATGCCGTATTAATTCTTGGCGATACAAATAGTTCTATTGCCGGCATAATAGCCAAAAGAATGAAAATACCGATTTATCATATGGAAGCAGGCAACAGATGTTTTGATATGAATGTGCCGGAAGAAACTAACCGCAGGATTATTGACCATATAAGTGATTTTAACCTGTGTTATACAGAACATGCACGAAGGCATTTGATTTCGGAAGGATTGCCTCATAGAAGAATTTATGTTACAGGTTCGCCTATGTGCGAAGTTTTGATGACTCACATTGAGAAAATTAAAAAATCGGATGCTCTTGAAAAATTAAATATTGAGGACAAAAAATATTTTCTTGCAAGTATTCATCGCGAGGAAAATGTTGATAATAGCGAAAGTTTAGGCAAACTTCTTGAAGCCCTTGAAAAAATTGTAAAATCTTATCAAATGCCGATTATCGTTTCGACTCATCCCAGAACAAGAAACAGGCTCGAGAAATTAGGCAAAAAAGATATTTCTAAAAAAATAATATTTATGAAACCTTTTGGATTCTTCGATTATGTTAAATTGCAAATGCACGCAAAATGCGTAATAAGCGATAGCGGCACAATCTGCGAAGAATCATCTATGTTGAATTTTCCTGCGATAACAGTGAGAAATGCTATCGAACGGCCTGAAGCCATGGATACCGGCTCAATAGTTGTTACCGGTGTTGAACCTGAAGTAATAGTTGATGCCATAAAATTGCAGACTTCAGAAGATATACTTAAAAATCCGGTATATGTACCTGAGGATTATAAAATCACAAATACGTCAGAACGAGTGGTCAAACTGATACTCGGCACAGCTAAATTAAGCAATCTGTGGAATGGGATTAAACATAACGATTTAAGCTAAAATGCGTATATTATTTATAGCTCATTATTTTCAGCCAGAACCTAATCTTTTTGTTGGGTTGCCATTTGCCAAAGCCCTTCGGGACAGAGGTCATCAGGTTCAGGTTTTGACTGGTTTTCCGAATTATCCCGGTGGTGTAATATTTGAAAATTATAAAATAAAATTTCTGCAAAGAGAAATTTTGGAGGGCATTCCTGTTATACGTGTTCCTTTATATCCAAGCCATGACCGTTCTTCAATAAGACGGGCTTTGAGTTATATTAGTCTTTCCTTGTCACAGGCTTTAATTGGTCCTTTTGCTGTTGACAAAGCGGATGTCGCTTATGTTTCACAAGGACCTGCAACTATCGGATTACCTTCTATTATTCATAAAGCTTTTCGCAAAATTCCTTTTGTTTATAATATTCAAGACCTTTGGCCTGATACTTTAACGAGCACTGGTATGTTTAATAGTAGTATAGGTTATAAATTTGTTGACTGGTGGTGCAGGTATATTTATAAATTTGCTTCAAAAATTACCGTTATTTCACCAGGAATGAAAAGAGTACTTGTAGAAAGAGGTGTACCTCAGGAGAAGATAGAGATTATTTATAACTGGTGTGAGGATTCACTTATTTATAGAGGAGAACCTGACCAAAATCTTAAAAAACAACTCGGTATGGAAGATAAGTTTAATATTGTCTTTGCCGGAAATATGGGCAAGGCTCAGGCAATGGACTCTGTCATCGATGCCGCAGAAATTATCAGTAAAAATAATAATAATATTCAGTTTGTCTTTATTGGAAGCGGCATAGAAGTTGACAGGTTAAAAGAAAGGGTAGGTAATTTAAAACTTTCGAATGTAATATTCCACGGCAGAAAACCGGTTTCCGAAATAGGACCAATACTAAGATTGGCTGATATTCTTTTGGTCCATCTCAGAAATGACCCATTATTTAGAATTACAATTCCTTCAAAAACACAAGCATATATGGCTTCGGGACGACCCATTTTAATAGGTGTACCGGGTGATGCGACCGACCTTGTTATCAATGCAAACGCAGGCTTGCCTTGTGAAGCGGAAAATCCGCAAAGCATTGCTGATGCCCTTAATAAATTATATAATATGAAAAAGCAGGATTTAGAACAAATGGGTATCAATGGAATGAATTATTATGACAATAATTTATCTTTTGAGGGAGTAGTGAATAAATACATCAAAATATTTGAGGGAATAAGAGGATAGAAAATTATCTTGAAAAATTAAAGATTGATAAACTTAAAATAGAATATATAACAGAAGTTGTAGATATTCATATAAAAGCATTTCCAGATTTTTTCCTTACTTTTCTCGGTTCAGAATTCTTGAAAGAGTTTTATAAATCTTTTATATATGATTCACAAGGCGTTGGGTTCGTCGCATTAGATAATAATACTGAAGAAATAATTGGTGTGATTGTTGGCCCTTTAAACCCGAATGGATATTTTAAAAGATTATTAAAAAGAAAATGGTTTTCATTCTGCATAGCAAGCGTTGGTGCGATTATAAAAAAACCTTCTGTTATTAAAAGACTATTCAGAGCTGTATTTTATAGGGGCGAATCACCCAAAGGTATAGAACGTTCGTTGCTAAGTAGTATCGCAGTATCTCCAAATGCTCAGGGTAAGGGTGCGGGAAAGGCTTTAGTTTTTAAATGGCTTGAAGAAATTAAATTGCGTGGAAGCAAAGGTGCATTTTTAACTACTGATGTGGAAAATAATGATTCGGTAAATAAATTTTATCAAAAAATCGGGTTTAAGCTCGAATCTTCCTTTTCAACACCGGAAGGAAGAAAAATGAACAAGTATATTTATGATTTTTAATTGGATTCAGAATGAATAGCGTAGAGAAATTTGAATTAGATTTTAAAAATTTTTTCCAATCAAAATATTCTTTTTCTTTTTGGAAAGCCCGTGTGGGGTTATACGCTATACTAAAGGCGATTGGTATTTCCAATGGTGATGAAATAATTCTGCCTGGCTATACCTGTGTAATGAATGTAAATCCAATTAAATATTTAGGAGCAAAGCCGGTTTACGTAGATATTGAGCCGTATACTTTTAATATAAACCCCGATTTAATTGAACAAAAAATAACTAATAAGACAAAAGTCATTATCGCCCAACACACCTATGGTTATATATGCGATATGGACAAAATATCAGCTATCGCACAAAAATACAATATCCCAATCATAGAAGATTGCTGTCTAACTCTGGGTTCGACTTATAAAGGCAAACTTGCCGGCACATTCGGCAAGGCCGCTTATTTTTCATTCCAATGGAATAAGCCTTTTACGACGGGTCTTGGCGGAATGGTAATTACAAATAACGATATTTTAGCTGAAAGAATAGAGCGAATATGCAAATCGCAATTAGTTCAGCCGAGTATTAAAGAAAAATTGATGCTTCTTGCTCAGCTTATAGTTTACAGAGCATTTATTTATCCGAGAACTACTGCGATGGCACAGTCATTCTTTAGGTTTCTAACAAAAAAAGGTATTGTAATTGGCTCATCTTCATCAAGTGAATTTGAGCCTGTAATGGAAAAAGATTTCTTTAAGGCTATGAGTTGTATTCAGGCCAAGTCAGGCATAAGACAGCTAAAAAAGCTGGAAAATAATATTGAGCATAGAAAAAAAATAGCAAATCTTTATGATGAATTGTTATCCAAAAAAGGATGGCTTGCCCGCAGATATGACAAGTCCATTCTCGATCCTGTTATGGTTCGTTATCCGCTACGCATAAAAGAAAGGGAAAAAGCAATTGCAGAAGCTGCGGGTGAGGGCATAGAGCTTGGAAGCTGGTTTGAATGTCCTTTGCATCCGATAGAAACTCCTCTTGAAAGATATGATTATATTCTTGGAATGTGTCCGGAAGCGGAAAAGGCAAGCCGGGAAGTTGTTAATCTTCCGCTGCATCCAAGAGCAACTGAAAAAACAGTTCGGCAGACTGTAAAATTTATTACCCGCTTTACGCCTGTTACGGATTAGATTGGTTTAGCATAAAGAAACTGGCGAAAGGACTGTAATTATGAGCAAAAAAAATAGAAATATTGTTGTTGCTGTTATAATTTTAGCCGGTCTCTTGTCCATAATGATTTTCTCCAACTCTCAAAGTGCTCTTGTTCGTCAGCTGAATGGCCCGATAGAAGGCACTGAAAACGTTTTAACCATAGGTGATAAACTTTTTGTCATATCGAAAGATAATCAAATTTTTACCTGGCAATGGAGTGATTTGTCCGTCTGGCCAACCGTCGCCAAGCCGCAGGCAACCATGATAATGCCGATAGCCGACGACAAAATCATCTATAACCCTTCAACTGGTTCAGGTAAACTAATAATGACGAATCTGAAAGCGGATAAAGAAATAAGCAGTTTGCCTATGCCTTATGGTGCTGAATGCAAAACAATCAAAGCCTCACAAAACGGTAAATTCGGCATAGTTTCAATTAATTTTAAAGAAGGCACACAAAAAGGTCTGCTTAAATTGGGCGTATTTAATGAAAGCTCAAAGGAACCCTCCTTTGTTTTTCAAAAAGATACCAATGCAGAAAAATTTGCGTTTTACGATTTTGCCATAACAAACAACGGCAATTTACTCGGCGGCGCAGGAGAAAAAAGCCATGCCTGGGTTTTTGTCTCGGATATAAATAGCCAAAGCATATTATGGGAAAAAACCCTCGATGAGTTTGGCCGATTTACCTGTGCGGAATTTTCGCATGACGGAAAACTGTTTTTTGCTGCTGAGAAAGTTCGTCATGTCCTTATGTTTGATGCTGTAAGCGGCCAGTTACTGAAAACTTTCGCAGTGGATGAATATCAATCGGCCACATATCAGAAACAGAACATTTCCTGTATTGCGGTAAGTCCTAACGATAGAATTCTTGCGGTTGATACGGAACCCGTAGGGAACATCTGGTTTTGGGATATCCAGACAGGGAAAAAGATTGCTTCGCTCTCGACAGGAGCGGCAACGATTAGTTCGATTGCATTTTCACCGGACTCGAAATATCTTGCGACAGGTTTTTTGGTTACTCCAGAAATAAAAATCTGGAAAGTACCACAGCTTAAATAGTTGATAGGAGAATTGTGACACCTAAAACAGCGATAATAATTGGTGCAGGCCCGGCAGGTCTTACGGCAGCTTATGAATTAATTGACAAAACCGATATCAAGCCAATCATCTTTGAGATGACGACCGATATCGGCGGAATTTCTAAAACAGTCAATTACAAGGGCAATAGAATAGACTTGGGGGGGCACAGATTTTATTCCAAGTCCGATAGAGTTATGCGGTGGTGGCGGAGTATGCTTCCTTTGCAGGGAGCACCTTCAAGAGATGATATTATACTTGAAAGAAATGTTCCGCTTTCTATGGAAGCTAACGCTCCCGACCCTGAAAAAGATGATCATGTAATGTTAACTCGCAGCCGACTTTCAAGAATATTTTTCCTGGGGAAATTCTTCGATTATCCTATTTCTTTAAGTTTCAATACATTTGCAAATCTTGGTGTGATACGAGTTATTAAAATAGGTTTGAGTTATATCAGAATCCGGCTTTTCCCCATCAAAAACGAAAAAACGCTTGAAGATTTCTTTATCAACAGGTTTGGCAGAGAAGTATATTCAACTTTTTTTGAGGACTATACCAGGAAAGTCTGGGGTGTGCCATGTGCAGATATCCCGTCAGAATGGGGGGCGAAAAGAGTAAAGGGTCTATCTATTTCAAAAGCAGTTATCCACGCTATTAAGAATATTGTCTCAAAAGATTCTTCTGTTGAACAAAAAAAAGTGGAAACTACACTAATCGGGCGATTTTTGTATCCCAAATTCGGCCCAGGCCAGTTGTGGGAAGAAGTTGCACGAATTGTTGAATCCAAGGGTGGTCAGTTGTACATGCGGCATAGAGTAATAAGAATTATATGTCAGCAGAATAAGGCTATTGGAGTTGAGGTTAAAAACGAAGCTACTGGAGAGATAACAAGCTTCAAGGCAGACTATGTTTTTTCCACAATGCCAGTTAAGAATTTGATTGTTGCGATGGGTGAATCGGCTCCGCCGAATGTTCGTGAAATCGCTCAAGGTTTAATCTATCGTGGTTTTATTACAGCCGGTTTACTTTTAAAAAAGCTGAAAATTAAGAACCAAACCAAAATGAAAACTATCAATGATATTATACCTGATAACTGGATTTATATTCAGGAAAAAGAAGTTAAAATCGGCAGACTCCAGATTTTTAACAATTGGAGTCCGTATATGGTTAAAGACGAAAATACTGTATGGATTGGCTTGGAGTATTTTTGCACAGAAGGCGATGAACTATGGAGTAAATCCGATAAAGAGTTCGCAGAATTTGCAATCGATGAATTGGCAAAAATCAACATAATCAACAAAGATGATGTCCTTGACAGTGTTGTCATTCGGATGCCGAAATGTTATCCAGCTTATTTTGGGTCCTATGACCGATTTGATGTAATCAGGAATTTTACAGACAGATTTGAAAATCTATTTCTACTTGGCAGAGAAGGTATGCATAAATACGATAGTACAGATTATTATGTACTGGCCGCAATGACTGCAGTTGAAAATATTATTAATAATGTGAAAACAAAAGACAACATTTGGAATGCTAAAACAGAGGGAGAGTATTCTGAAGGAGAATAATATTTTTTACTTATAGGAGTTCTTGTGAGATTAAAATTGAGTCAAATAATTCCTAATTCAGCGAAAAGTTCGTTTTGGATTGGGTTTGGGATGAGTTTATTGGTATGTTTCTTCATAATTTTCGTGCTCTCGCCTTTGACGGGAATCAGCAAAGAATTTGGCGGGCGAGGTCATGATAGCTACCTCGACATCGCCGAGAATGTTATAAAAGGATATGGTTTTGTGTGTCAACCGAAGGGGTCGTTGGTGTTGTGTCCGCCGTTTTATCCTTTACTTCTTTCGCCAATGACGCTTTTGCCGGTATGGCTGCAAAGACCTTGCCTGATTGTGGTTCAAGGTGCCATGGTAGGTTGTATTGCTTTGTTAATTTTTCGGATCGCACAATCTCTCTTTAGCATTTCTACCGCAAGAGCAGCCGTTATTATTTTTTTGCTGAATCCATGGGTGTACTGGAATGCGAAAAATCCAATGACGGCGATAACACAAACTTTTCTCTATATTCTGTTTATGTTTTTGATAGGAGATTATTTTCTTGCTGTTGTGAAGGACAATCACACGTTATGGGGTGAAAAAAGACAATGGGTTAAATGGCTGGCAATAGGTATGACAGGAGCAGCATTGATATTAAGTCATGGTGCGATGCTCGCCAATGTCGTCATTTTATTATTTATACTGTTTATCATGGGAATAATCCGAAGAAATTATCAGGTATTAGCTGCGTCTATTATACCCGGACTTATAGTAATAGCTCTTGTTGCTCCATGGACTTATCGCAACTGGGTAGCATTTAATCGTTTTATTCCCGTCGCCGGTAATTCCGGCTTTATCTATTTCCAGGGGTTATCGCATTGGAAAATCAGCGGAGAGGCGGCACAGCGTCCAAATGAAAATTATAGAGCTGCAGCGCTGAGATTTCTGGGAAAGGAGGGCGATGAATCCTGTTATATGCAATGTTATGGACTCAGGGATTGTAACATTGATAAGGAGTTTAACGAAAAGATGAAAGAGCATATTAAAACACAGCCGATGGTCTTTCTTAAAAAACTGCTGTTAAATTCGGTCGAATATTATTTTCCAAGCATCACGTATCCTTTCTTGGCAGTCAAAATATTTAGCATAGAGAGTCTGGCCATTACGGTTTTTCACCTTACTCTTTGGGGATTGGCGGTGACGCTAATCTGGCATAGTAAAAAGGAGAAAATGTTACGGATGCCAATGCTATTAATGCTAACCGCAATCGGGTTATATGCCATCTGGTATTTTCCATTCGTAACATTCATTGGCCATTCGCTTTATACTATGGGGACAATACCTTTTCTGTGTATTATGTCTGCCGCCGGGATTGTTTCCATTGTTGCAAAAATCTTCAATCCTCATCCTTCAATTTTAAATCCTTCTTGATCGCTCCTCTTAATCCTTCCATTTTCAAAAACCCCATCTTCCACACTATAAACGCTGATACTATAAAAACGATTATGTAAACAATAAGTGCATGTCGTGTCCGTATCTGGCTCATCGCCAAACCTATAAAAGCATAAACTGCCGCAAGTGCATAACAAACCTTAACCGTTTTCTTCAGCGACAATCCCCTGTCAATCATCTGGTCGTATATATGTCCGCGGTCAGAAACAAATAACGGTCTTTTATTTAGAAGTCTTCTTACCAGTGCGACCGCCGTATCGAGAATCGGCAAACCGAAAACGACGATTGAAGCCGCCCACCATCTTGGAAACGCTTTTGCAAACAGCATCATTATCGCTGCTACGACAAATCCTAAAAGCATACTGCCGGCATCGCCCATAAAAATTTTCGCAGGATTCCTGTTATATGGCAAAAATCCGCATATTCCGCCAACTAATGAAATGCAAACTATCATTCGTACAGGGTCGCGAACTTCGCTCGCCCCCCACGTTGCGAGATGAACGGCAAGAAATAACAGGGCGATTGTAATGATTGCCGTAACTCCTGCGCACAAGCCATCGAGCCCGTCAAGAAGATTAAGAGAATTTGTTGCGCCAAGCACCGTAAAAATTACAATCGGTACTCCAATTGCCCATTCGACGGATTGCGGCATTGACCAGCCGAATGGTTCGAGAAATGGATTTAACGAGGGCATTATGCCTGCAGCGATTAAAGGTATCGAGGCGATTGCCTGTCCGATGATTTTATGCCAGGGCTTTAAATCGTAAACATCGTCTATTAATCCTACAAAGCAGGCTATGGCTGCTCCGGTTAATATTGCCATAAGCCAGCTTCCCATTCCCACATCTTCCTTGAAACATCCGACACCTGTAAAAATGCCGAAAGCAAGACCTATCAGAATACCCACGCCGCCCATATATGCTATAGGTTCTTTATGAGTTTTGACAGTATCGTCCGGCCTGTCGACAATTCCGTACCGCAGAGCGATTTTTTTGCACATCCATGTTGCCAGAACTCCGAATACAAATGAAATCAGCAGTACAGGCCAGAACTGAAAGGTCCAGCTTAAAGGTCTTTTGGGTCCGACAAAATACTCAAATATCATTTAAGCATTCCTAATAAAATGGGATTAATGATTTTTCACCCAGACTTCCGCGTCATATCGCAGCATTGTCAGATTATTTTCAAAACCATCGAGTTTAATTTGCGGTTTTTTGCTGATAAAATGTGCCAGAATCCACTTTGGGAAGTTTGCACCGGCTTTTATGGATAATGGTGCTCCTCCGCCGAAGCGGGGATTTATTTCAATAAATTTTATTTTTTCATCTTTGGTTAATATTAGTTGAACAGTAATGACTCCGGGACCTGCGCCGAGTTTTCTTACCAATTCGGCGGTCTGCCTAATGATTTTTGAATTTTTGCTTACTTTGCTTTTGCTGACTTCACCTGCTCTTATTTCGAGTCGTTTTCTTGGCACAACGCATCTTGCCTGAAGGTCGAAGTCAACATAGACATCACAGGTAAATTCCTGGCCGCGGATATATTCCTGAACGATGCAATTCGGGATTTTTTTTGTATAAAAAGCAAGTTCCTGACGGTTTTTTACTACTGTATTTCCTCTGCTCGCATAACCATCCCAGGGTTTTAGAAACAACGGGTACTTGAGATTTTTTTTACTTAACGATTGTTTGACGCTCATTGTTACGGGAGTATCGAAACCGTTTTTGACAAGAAACTTGGAAGTTTCGCGTTTGTCCTGGCAGATATGTACAGCCTGTGGTTTTGAAACCAGCACTGTGCAGCCGGCAGCGGCGAATTTCTCCTTGTTTTCAGAAAGAATTTGCAGGTCGAGGTCAACAGTTGGTACAAGAAGCTTTACATTGTTTTGTTTTACAATCTGGAGAAGTTGTTTTATATAATGCTGATGATTTACAGATTTAACGATAAATTTTTTGTCGCAGAGTTGAAGTGCTGAGCTGAGTTCGGTTGTTTCGGTTCCGAAAAATCGGCAGTTCAGTTTCAGTTCATTAGCAGCTTTTTTAAAGCTGTTTAACAGCGACACCCTTCTGCCGATGCAGGTAAACAGAACATTAAAATTCTTGCAATTCTGGTTTTTGTAGCTTACCATAAGTTATAGTACCAAAGAAAGTTACTGAAAGTTTAACTGATTATAGGACTTTTGTCCATATAATTGTAACGATAGTAATATACTTGTTTTTCGGCAATTTTGGCAGGGTTTATAAGTGATAAAATGCGTTGCCTTTGATATGGATGACACCCTCTATGATGAGGCAGACTACTATAGGAGCGGTTTTGCAGTGGCGGCTCGGCAGATAGCGGATGATTTCAAATTAAAAGACATCGCTATTTTTGAATCTTTATGGGAAATTTTCAATTCAGGCAATCATAAAACCACCTTTGACTCTGCCGGCGAAAAATTTGGCGTTACTTTTGACAAAAACTATATAGAAAAACTTGTAAATGTTTTTCGTGGTCACAAACCTGATATAAATCTTCCTTCTGAAAGCAGGAGGGTTCTTGAGAATTTGAAAAGTCATTATAAGCTTGGTCTTGTTACAGATGGTTATTTACCCGCTCAGGAGTTGAAGGTAGCGGCTCTGGGAATCGGGAAATTTTTCGATTGTATTATTTATACGGAAAAACTCGGTTCCGAACACTGGAAACCGTCACCGAAAGGTTTTGAAAAATTACTGACCGACCTCGGCGTAACAGCTTCTGAGAGTATTTATGTCGGTGATAATCTTAAGAAGGATTTTTTATCGCCCAATCAGATGGGTTTTAAAACTATCAGAATTGTGCGGGCAAAACGGCTTCATTCAGGTCCGGCACCCTCACAGCAGGCTCAGCCTCAATATGAAATTGATTCGATTACGAAACTGCCGGATTTATTGAGAAAAATAGATGTTGTATAGATTTATAAAAATATTGCTGGATTTTATATTTTCTTTACTGGCGATTGTGATTTTGCTGCCGGTATTTCTAATAATAATTATTGCGATAAAACTTGGCAGCAGAGGACCTGCTATTTTCAGGCAGATTCGTGCCGGCAGGGATGGAAAGCCTTTTACGTTTTACAAATTTCGCACAATGAAAATGGATGTTGACCCCTTTGGCGCCAGTCCGAAATCCGGCCAGGACCCGCGATTGACAAAAACAGGTATTTTTTTACGCGAGTATTCGCTCGATGAACTGCCGCAGCTTTTCAACGTATTAAAGGGCGATATGAGCCTTGTCGGTCCTCGGCCATTATATATGGCTCAGATGGCTGAATGGAATGATGAACAGAAAAAAAGACTTCTTGTCAAGCCCGGCCTTACAGGCCTTGCACAGATTAGCGGCAGGGGTGAACTTACAATAGAACAGAAGCTGGCTCTTGATGTTGAGTATGTTAAAAAGGCGTCACTTCCGCTGGACTTTAAAATAGTTTTTATGACGCTCTGGCAGGTTTTCACCCGCGAAAGCATTTATGAGAAACAATATTCGCATACAGAAGAAACAAGAGGGCAGAAGAATCGGTAAGGTCTTTGGCATATTTCTATTGCTCTTTGCGTTGACGGGTGGAGCTTTCGCTCTCCAGCCGCAGCAGATTCTTGTTATTGCAAATGCCGATGTCAACGAATCCGTCCGGCTTGCGGAATATTACTGTCAGAAAAGGTCTGTTCCGCCTGCGAATATTCTCAGGATACCGCTTGGCAAAACCCTTTCAGAACAAATGAGCCGACAGGATTATGACAATGTCCTGGCTCCTGCGATAAGAAAAGAGCTCGAAAAAAGCGGACAGCCGTCCAAGGTTAAGTGTCTTTTGACAGTTTACGGTGTGCCGATAAAGGTTGGCCCTGTCAGCCCGGTCAAAAACGCCGATGAGCTTGTCCTGAAACTTTCCGGTTTTTCTTCGCTGGAAGAGGAGAAACTTAAAAACGCTTACCGCCGGCTTAGTCAGCTCGGCAGAGAGGAATTGACAACTCCTCAAAATGCGGCGCCGTCAGAATCTTACGAGGATATTTCAAAACATCTTTCCGCCGCCACAGCGGAAGCGTTGAAGAGGATTGAGTATATCGAGCGGGAAGATACGAGAAAAAAACAATATGACAATTGGATAGACCTCTTAAAACTTTTTTATGGCGCAGCTTTCGCTCAGCAGCAGGCAGAGAAATTGCCGCAAATTTCACTTACACTTTCTTTATCTGATAAGAATGAGTTGTACAGAAACAGTCTGATTTTGCAGACAGCAGAGCAGGAAAAATGGACCGTTGAGAAAAAACTTAAAGCTGATTTTTACCCAGCCGCCGAAGCGGTTGGCGGCCTGACGGGTGCGATTTCAAATCTCAAGGCCGATATCGGCAGATGTAAGGGGGCTGAAACAGCAGCTTCGGTTGACAGCGAGCTTTCGATGGTTTTGTATAAGGATTATGACCTTTATCGCTGGCAGAAAAACGAATTGCAGAATATGCCTTTATGGCTGCCGTCGAAAACCCTGATGGTTTCAAGATTGGACGGCCCTTCGCCAAAAATTGCCGCCGGCCTCATTGATAAAGCGATTAAAGCCGAGAAGAACGGCCTTTCCGGCACAGCGTATATCGACGCTCGCGGCCTGAATACTGCCGGACAACTTACGCCGCGTTCGTTCGAGTTTTTTGATAAAAGTCTGCATACCCTTGCTGCGATGCTCAAAAAACGTACTTCGATGAAAGTTGTCATCGAGAATACAGAGTCGCTTTTTGCGCCGAATTCCTGTCCGAAAGCGGCGATTTACTGCGGCTGGTACAGCGTAAGGAAATATATTGATGCGTTTGATTTTGTCCCCGGCGCTGTGGGATATCATATCGCAAGTTTTGAGGCGATGGATTTACGCAATTCCGCAAGTTCCAACTGGTGCCCCGCCTTGCTTTCGCACGGCATAACCGCCACATTGGGAGCCGTTGATGAGCCTTATCTTCACTCGTTTCCCGACCCCGACAAATTTTTCGCTCAGCTTCTCGATGGCGATTGTCTGGTCGAGGCTTTTTACGCGACAAGCCCCTTTAATTCCTGGCAGCTTATTCTAATTGGCGACCCCCTTTACAAACTCAACATAAAATAATTCAGTATTTTTTCTCGCATCGTCTTATCGGTTCAGCATACAGATAGCCGTGTTCAGAACAGCCGCCAGGCTCACCCATATTATATAAGGAACAAGCAGAATCGCCGCCGGCTTTGAAACCTTCCAGAAGCTGATAATCATCGCTATTATCGCCAGCCACAGCATTACAATATCCCCGAGCGCAATCAGCGGCTGTTTTACTCCGAAGAAAATTGGCGTCCAGGCCGCGTTAAATATCAATTGAAGAATAAACGCCGCCGCTGCCGTCCTGCCCGCCGCGTTGGTAATCCCTTTTCGCCAAACTAAAAACGCCGACACTCCTATAAGCAGATACAGTACCGTCCAGACCGGCCCGAATACGTAACTCGGCGGGGTAAAGGCGGGCTTTTCAAGTCCCTGATACCACTGTGATGAATTTGCGACAAAAAACGACCCTGCGAATCCGACCCCCAAAACCACTCCGCAGCATATTACCAGTTTTACAATCTCATTAGCTTTCATACCTCGTACCGAAGAAAATCGAAGGACGGATTTCATCCGCTGAAATCTTATTTAACTGAATACCGGGACTCAGCGGCCTGCACTGCGAACGCCGCTGGTCAATTAACCATTCCTCTTTTCTCTTTTTAATCTTCGTTTTTCTTCAGGAGTAAGCATAGCTTTTTTCTTTTGTTCCCTTTGCCCTTTATCTCTTTTACCCTTGTCACCCATATCAGTTTCCTTTCTTCGCAGAATGACTAATCATACCTGCGGCTTTGTTAGCCTGTAATAAGTTATCAGGAGAAGCTATTCTCTGCTGTTGTGTATTCAATTTTTCAGCGATACGGGTTGTTAGTAACCGCTTCTGCCGCCGCTGTCACGACCACCGCCGCTGCCGCCGCGATCACGACCGCCGCCATAGCCGCCGCCACCGCCTCGATTACCACCGCCGCCGCCGTAACCACCACCACCGCCGCCGTAACCACCGCCGCCGCCGCGACTACCGCCGCCACCACCGCCGCCGTAACCGCCGCGTTTGCCTCTGCCGCCGTATTCGGTCTTCGGCTTTGCCTCGTTGACGGTCATTGCCCGTCCCTTTACGTCTTTGCCGTTCAGTTCGGCGATAGCTTTTTCTGCTTCTTCTTTAGTGGGCATTTCGATGAATCCGAATCCCTTTGTTTTTCCGCTGAACTTATCCATTATCAAACGGACTTCTGTGACTTGGCCGAATGGCGAAAAAAGTTCTTTTAATTCGGCTTCGGTTACATCGAACAATAAATTACCTACATAAATATTCATCCTGCTTATTCCCTTTCTTTATAAGACAACTATTTCTGTGTATATCGGAATTTTATCCTTTTTTTTCTCAGACACAATCTATTTTACATACAGTTTGCGCTGAATTTACTGAGGTAAGAGTAGCCGAAAAAGCGGTTTTTTCCAAATACAAAATATTACCGATTGAATAATATACGATTACTTTCGGGATTTAAAGAGTCCGGTTATCATGTTTAGCCCCCAGTTTTACTGGGGGTTCGTGTGGGTTTATCTTCCCGTGGTTAGCCCCGCCATTACTATGGCGGGGTATATTAAAATTATTTAGCCGCCGCCACTCGGGGCGGCGTGTTTAGCCCCCGGACCTGCCTGTCCGTCCGTAGATTTATCGAAGGCGGGTGCCGGGGGGCGGGAGTTCAGAGCCTGGAGCGATAATAGGATTGCTGTCCACTTCGATTAACAACTCTATCGAGAAAAAACATGCAAAATGTGAACCTATTAAAATGATTAAACTTGATGCAAACAACAAATAGAGACAATAAATAGAATAAACAGTTGCCGTTTATCCATTTTTTACACCTTGCCCTGACAAATTTTTCATTAGAACAGCTTTGGTGGATTAGCGCGAACATCTACAACTGACCGAACATAACCCTCCCATTTCCCGATAAGGTCTGCCCATTCTGCTGAGTGAAGATAATCTGTGGGCGAATCGTCCAAAGAGAATTCCGGCATATATATGCCCACAACACCTCTCTCTAGAAGACCGTCTGCAAGGACACCCTTCTCGCGTAGGATCAAGGTGGGAAGACCAATTTGATATGCCATTGCGGGCTCTATCTGGCAGTAAGGACTCGTAAACCAAAAGTTAGCAAGAGTTTTTTCAGCGGCATGGGATAAGTCAGGATCCTTCCTAGCTGTAGCCGCTTCAACAAATGTTCGTCGAAAAGCGATTGTTATGAGTCCGTTAGATTCCAGCATCAGCCTCCTGATTGCCTTAAGGGGGACATCCATATCATAATCAGTCACACCAAGTGTTCTAGGTGCAAAGCCGCGACCTTTTAGGTATCTATCGAGTTCATCTACAAATCCTTGCTGACGAACTTGGTGTGGCTTGGGGTAACTAAGAAAGATCGAAATTTTCATATCATAATTTCCTTATGTGATTCTGCCAACAATGATTATACAGTCTGCATAAAACGTCAAACACAGACGGCTTTTTTCAACCTGTTGTTGCACCCTCGTTGTCTGCCAAAATTATACCCCCGCTTTCCCCAAACTCAACCGTTTTCCACATTGTTTTCTTCGTTTTGGCCTGCGACTAATCCTTTCGCATCCTGCTCATTTAACTGCAGATGAGGTTTAATGCCTTTGACTCGTTTCTTTACCTGTTTTATATGCTCAGCAGGCGGAATATTCTCCGGCATAACACCGCCGATTCGCTTTATAGCGTCCCGTACTTCCTGCCCTACTTTCTTGTGCGTTTGAATAGCTTTCTCCTGACTTTTGATTCCCTCTTTTTGCAATTTTTCACGAGCCTGAGTCATTCTGAACTGATTGGCTGCCAGTTCGGTAGCGTTCATCCTGTCCATCAGATTTTCCCGCTTGTCAATTCTTTTGATTTTCTTAATGTCTTCAACGCCTTTGCCGTCATAAAGCCCTTTGTAGCCGGCATCGTGGAAAACGCCGAACATCTTACTTTGCACCCCTGCGTTGCGTGCCGCGCCGGATAAAGCTCGGAATTCCTCTGATGTCTGCTTTCTTAGTTCCAGCCGTTCCATATCGGCAGTCAAAATATCGTTAATTTCCTGCCTGCGGGTCTGAATGGCAAAATATTTTTGAGCGGCTGCAATTTGTGGTTTGCGAGGGTCGCCGTTTTGAGCAATCAAATAGCAACCAAAACGTGAAAGGTGATAATCAACCACTTCCTGAACAGCCCCTTTGCCGCCGACGATCGGTTTGCCGGCGCCGGCAAAGTGATAATCAGGCTTATTACCCGACTGCTGACAGGAGATAATCGCCCTTTTTATGGCATCTTCAAACCGCCGCCACTTCGCATAGCCAAGCAAAGGCTGTAAATCTCTTGCGCTCCAGTATTCGGCGCTGTGTTGATTTATTTTCTTTAGTTCCTCGAAAGATTTTTGACTATGTACCGGCAAATTATCATTCATAATACTTTCCTCAGACTTTTCCGCCGTCCGGCGATTCGTTTTTTTTCTTCTGTCTCCTGTAATCTATAATCTTTTTTCGCTGATAACTGATAATGCCCGAAGGCATCCCTTCGGAACTGCTCCCTGATAACTACTCATCAATTATACCCCCGCTTTCTTCAAACTCAACCGAATTTATCCAAATACCAATGACTATCTACTAACAACTATCAACTCTCTCCTGTCTAATCAAGACATTATGGATTGCCCAATTTTCTCCCCAAAAACCCGTTCAAAACCTGCTCTTTTCGATGTTTTTCGTGTCATTTCACCTCATTTCTCGTGATTTTTCGTTGATTTCTCTCATTTTTCCGTGAAATCTGTGGCTAATTTTTACGCAAAACAATTAAAACATACACAAATTGACGAGGAACTTGCGCTTTTTTTAAAAAAAATTCCATAACCCCTTTATTCAGGAGGATAAATTTATTGTAACTCCTTATTTTCCTCCTGCCCTGAGCGCAGTCGAATGGGTCATAAGTCTTTATTTTCCGTTGTAGATTTTTGAACATTTTTAATTTTGGTAATTCGAATTTGTTTAGGATTTAGATATTTGGATTTAGGATTTTTCTTTGTGTCTTAGCGCCTTGGTGGCGATATGGGTTAATTTGTGCCGACTTTAACGGCTTTAACAGTTATTAACTAAATGTCCTATCCCCTATATTTATTTTTATAATTGAAGGGAACTTACGCAACATTCCGATGTCAAAGTAATATGTAGAGCTTTTACTGGCGTTTTTTAATGAAATTTTCATAAAATGTTTAAAAATCACGGGATAACACGTTTTTTAGCAGTCCTTTTGGTCCTGGGATTTTCTATATTTACTGTTTCTTTCTGTCAGGCTGCCGATGCAAAGCTTGAAAATCTGCTCAAAAATCCGGGTATAGCCGAGCAGATGCAGGCAAATTACGGCGGGAAGAAGTCTATGGACAACGAGCAGGAAACGCCGTTAGTCAAGCAGGCAAAAGCATTTGCGCTTCGTATAAATCCGCCTCCGCCTCCTGAGCCTGTAAAGAGTGCCCCTGTCGCGGAGCCTGTAAGGCCGCAAGCTACGGTAACTGCTAAGTTTAAGCTTATAGGTACAAGTTATCATTTTGGCGATGAGGCCGATTCCTGGGCTCTTATAGACGAGGTTGGCAAGGGTTTGCATTGGGTTCGCCAAGGCGGAAAAGTCGGTTATTTGACAATAGAAAAGGTCGGCGACGGCAGTGTTCTAATTGACGATAACGGCAAGAGATACGAACTTTCCGCTGAGCGTCAGGCCAAGCCTGATTTCGTTAAATCTTATACCGGCGATGTTAACGAGGACAAGCCTGTTTCCTTGTGGAAAGAAATGGAAAAAGTAGCAGGCCTGGCCAAATCTGTCGAGCCTCCGCCGGTAAATATTCCACAACCTTTTGCTGAACCTAATGTTGCGCCTGTTAAAGAACCTAATATTGCGCCAGTTCCAGAGCCTACTCCTGAAGAATCGCGTCGGGAAGCGCAGGAAAGTATCGAATGGCTTAAAAAAATTCAGCAGGACTCTAATTCTGATATAACATCCGGGGAAGCAAACGAACTTGGCGGACTGGGAGAGCTTTTAAAAACGCTTGAAGGTGAGCTTAAACAGCAGGAAGAAGCCTCTGCTGCTGATAATAACCGTCCGCAAGTACCTGATGTGAATCGGGTTAGCAATAATTCGAATAATCCCAAAGTTGATAATAATTCCCCCAAATCGTCCGGTGATGCCAATCAGCAGTCTAAACCTCATCAGGTAAAACCGCAGCAGCAACAGCCGCCGCCACAGCAGCAGCCTGATAGCAATAAGCCGCCGGTACGGTTAAGAGGAATAAGACAAAGAAGGTAAAAATACGTTCGGCCGCAGGGAGGTGGATAAAATCAAACTAAGTACATTATTTTTAAGCATCTTATGCCATTTTGTCCGATAAAACAATATATAAGGCCTCAGAGCAAGGCAAAACGACATTTGGAGACCCAGATGCTCTTGAAACAACAGAACGAGAGGCATCGGCTGAAAGGTGCGATGCTGTCTTTATTTTTAATCATATCAGCACTGAATGTCCGCACATTATCAGCTCAAGGGCAGGATTTCAATGAGCCTGTCCGCGTCCGGATATTTTCTATGCGGAATATTTCATCACAGCAGGCCAAAAATTACCTGGTGACATCGCAGGTAACAGATAGCGTTGTCGCAATCCCGGGAACAAATGCTGTTTCAGTAACTGCAAGTCCACAACAGCTTGTATACGCAACTTCCATTCTTAAAATTGTCGACAGCAATGAGCCATACGATATCCAGTTTGTGGATATCGAACCGGATAAAACACTGCCAGGTATCGAAAAAATTCAGACGAAATTGGGTAAGAATTTTTCTGTCGGCACACTGCTTGAAGGCTCCAGTTCTTCTGTTGCGGTTAAAATAATAATCGACAGGTACAAAGATAAATTGCTGATAATTTCGCCGCAGGTGCAAATCGAAACTGTTATTAAAAAAATACAGGAGCTTCTTAGTTCACCGGAAGAACCAAAACCTTCTCAGGAAAAACCTGCGGAAGATATCGCTACAACCAAATCAGAAACCGGGCAAATCACTCTGCCGGTTCTGCCCCAGTCGGCTAACGATGTAAATTTTGTTCAGGCCCCTGTTGCCATAGCAGAAGCAAATAAGCCTGCTCCGGGAATAGTGGCTGATGTTAATACGCCGGTCGAGATAAAAAAACAACTGCCGGCTGAAGATAATGATATGCTCGGCGAATTTATGACCGAACTTGCTGAAGCGGCAAAGGCAGAGGCTCATACCAAAAAAGCCGATGTTGAACCAACTCGAACTCCGGACGCTGCCGGCGAACCACTGCAACAGCAGGTGCAAAAATCTGAAAAGCCGGCAGAGAAGATACAATCTCCCAATGAGCCACAGCCACAGCCGCAGCCGATGAAAGCCAAACAGGAAAAACCGTCTCCGGAGGTCAACGAATCGGCGGTGGGAAAAACGCCGATCTTTAGAGAAGTCGATATACCAAACGGCGACGAAATACTCGAGCTTAATCTGCCGGAGAAACTTGATATTGTGAACCTGATAGACCTTGTCGGCAGGTATCTGAAACTTAATTATCTCTATGATGACACGAAGATAACCGGCAGCGTTACGGTAAAGGTACAGGGCAAAATCCGAGTCCGCGAGCTGTATAATCTATTGGAATCAGTTCTGAAATTCCGCGGCTTTGTGATGAGCAGAAAGGGCAATCTGGTTACTATAGCCCCGTCGGCAGAAGTGCTTGACCAGGACCCAAGATTCACTGATGCCGGCATCCAGCCGGGCGATGTCGCCGTGACGAAAGTCTTTCATCTTCAGTATATCAGCACCGCAGCGGCAAAAAGACTGCTGGGAGAAATGAAGCTCGGCATCGGTTCGAATATCACCGAGATTTCCGAAACAGGCACGCTTGTTGTTACCGAATACGCCTTCAGAATGCAGCGTATCGAAGAACTGCTGAGCCTTGTCGATGTGCCGGGACCGCCAAAAGAATTTAAGCTTCGCGTATTAAAGTATACAATTGCCGAGAGCCTTGTAACAAAAATAAAGGTGCTTGCCGAACAGCTTGGCACAGTAGAAGTAACAATAGGCACATCCGGAACGGCAGATTTCACTGCGCCCGGCGGGCCACGTACAATAAGAACGCCCCGGCCCGCACCGCAACCGCAACAGTCTGCGATGACGACATCGGGCAAGGCCGGAGTTTATATCGATTTCGACAAACGAACCAACCGCATCCTGATAATCGGTCTTCCATCGGAAATATCGGCGGTCGATAAGATAATCGATTCTCTCGATGTTCCGCAGCAGGATTTGCGAGTTATACGGGAGTATGAAATACAATATGTCGATATTAACAAAGTTGTCGAGGCACTGAAAGAGCTTAATATTGTTGAGGGTGTCAGCACAACCAAAACAACCGGTACCAGGACTATTACCGGTCCCGGTCAGCCCGCCGCTCCTGCGCCTGCTCCTGAGATTTCATCACAAGGAGGGGCTGCTACTCTCGACCAGCCGCAGGTTGTGATGCTCGAAACAACAAACTCTCTGCTCGTAAACGCAACTCCTGAACAGCATACCCAGATAACACAGATTATTTCATACATCGACCGCGAGCCGGTACAGGCCGCCATACCATACAGAATCTACAGGCTTGAAAACCAGGAGCCTGAAGCCCTGGCAGAAGTGCTTAACGGTCTTATAGAAAAGACAATCAAAGACAAGGAAGGCAAAATCCAGCAGACTGTAAAATACCAGGAAGATAATATAGCAATAGTTCCCGACAAAAATACATTTTCACTCATTGTATATGCGAGTAAAAAGAACCAGGAATGGATAGGCAATCTGATAAAGACTCTTGATACCCGCAGGCCGCAGGTATTGATTGACGTTTCGCTTGTCGAAGTTACGCGTAATGATGCTTTTCAATTTGATTTGAGTCTTGTGGCCAATGCCAGGAACCTTGTAACCGGGAATTTGGGCGTTGTGGGCAGCCAACTGGTTACCGGCACTCCCCACAGCGAGCTTATTGAGGGCGGCTATAATCAGACGGACGCGGCCGGGAAAAACCTGAATTCCGTGAACGGATTTTACAGCAATGACCGAATCCAGGCATTATTGAAACTGATTGATACGAAAGGTTACGGCAGGGTTCTGGCACAGCCGAAAGTGTTAGTTAATGATAACGAAGAAGGTACTATTGAGACTTCGGAAAACACTTATGTATCAGAACAAACACAAAGTTACCCCGGTACTACCACCGGCAGTACACCAATACCGGTTACAACGCAAACATGGAAGGCTTATGATGCCAAAATTCAGCTTAAGATTAAGCCTCAAATCAGCGAAGGTGAGCTGCTCAGACTTGAAGTGGAAATGGTTCGTGAGGATTTTGTAAAGGCGACAGTAACAGGAGCTCCGCCCGGCAAAACGACCAGCAATGTCAAAACTATTGTGACGGTACCGGACGGAAGCACGATTATTCTCGGCGGTCTGAACAAACTCAATCAGACAAAAGCCGGCAGCAAAATCCCGCTGCTTGGAGATGTGCCCTTGGCGGGCGGATTATTCAGAAGCGTGAACAATTCGAACGACGAACGAAGATTGTATATCTTTGTCAAGGCTAATATATTAAGGCCGGAGACGGGCAGCGGCCTTCGCCAGCTCAAGGATGTATCAAAGGCTAATCAGATTGAATTTGAGAAATCGGAAGACAAATTCCAGAAACATGAGAGTTTCCCCGGGATAAAACCCGAACCGATAGAACCGGAAAGGGTGCTTGCGCCAATAGGCAAGGAACCTGAAGCGATGGATGCGAATTCAAATTAAGTGAAACCTGAAATTATCGCTTTTGTAAATAATTGATATGTTAGGCTATGGACATGCAATCTAATGAGGGACTTGTTAATAAAAACGGCTCAAAGGACGGGAATAGTTGATGCGGATATACTCGCCAAATTTCTTGAGACAAACGGCGATAGTCCTATGCGGCTGGACGAGATACTGCTTAGCTGTCCGCATTTTACGGAAGACGCCGTTCTGCGATTATTTGCGGAAGTTTTGAAAGTAGAATATCTTGCCGAAATCAATCCCGCCGATGTTCCGAAGCAGTTTATCGAAAATGTCCCGCCGATTTACGCTCAGCACCATTACCTGATAGGCATAAAGACTAATCCGGAAGATGCTGAAATCACAGTTGTACTTTCCCGGCCTTTTGATACCGAATCGGTAGATAATGTTTCAAGACTTACCAAATCGCCGGTTAATATCGCTCTTGCCACGAAGACATCGATAACGGCGACAATCGATATTGCTTACGAACAGAAGTCAACGGTTATCGATGATGTTGCCGAAGAACTCGACTCTCAAAATCTTGACCAGCTCGTCAATGAGGTTGCCACTGCCGACGATTTGCTCGATGTTGTAAATCGCCCGCCCGTAATCAGGCTTGTCAACGATATACTTTTCCGCGCCCTGCAGCTGCGTGCAAGCGATATTCACGTTCATCCTTACGAAGGCAAAATTCAAATCCGTTATAGAATAGACGGTATTTTGTATGATACGTTAAGTCTTAACCGCAATGTTCTATCTCTTGTAGTATCGCGTATCAAGGTTATGGCTGGAATGGATATCGCCGAGCGAAGAATGCCTCAGGACGGAAGATGTTCGGTTCGGCTTGGCAACCGTGAAATCGATTTGCGTGTAAGCACCGTGCCGACAAGCTACGGCGAAAGATGCGTGTTGAGGCTTCTGGATAAAAGCACGGGACTGTTCGGCCTTTCCGAACTGGGTATGTGGGAAGACGATTTGAAGGTTTTTGATTCGCTGCTCAACCGTTCGCACGGCGTAATATTCGTAACAGGTCCGACAGGCAGCGGTAAAAGCACTACGCTTTATGCCGCTCTTAATAGAATGAATGCGGTCGAAAAAAACATTATTACAATAGAAGACCCTATAGAATATCAGCTCGGAGGCATAAGCCAGATGCAGGTTGCCACGAGGAAGGGAATGACATTTGTTACGGCACTGCGGCATGTTTTGCGGCAGGACCCTGATGTGATAATGATTGGCGAAGTCCGCGATGAGGAAACAGCGAGGATGGCGATACAGTCGTCTTTGACGGGCCATCTTGTTTTCAGTACGCTGCATACCAACGACTCGGCAGGCGCCATAAGCAGGCTTCTTGACCTTGAAGTTGAGCCTTATCTTGTAAGCTCCTCACTCGTCGCTGTTCTTGCGCAAAGACTTGTACGAAGAATATGCCCCGAATGCAGGCAGCAGTATCATCCTGCCGAGCATGAACTGCGGGAACTGGGGATTGGTACCAGTGGAAGCAGCGAGAAGTTTTTCGCAGGCGCAGGCTGCAGTAAATGTTTTAATACGGGCTACAAAGGCCGAACCGGCATATATGAACTTATGGTAGTTGATGAGGAAATCCGTGAGATGATTAATCTTCGCCAGACCGCAGGCGTGATAAAACAAAAGGCGATTGAGAAAGGCCTTCAAACTCTGCGAATGGACGGAGCGAGAAAAGTTATAGCGGGAGCCACGACGATTGCGGAAGTGCTGCGCGTGACGCAGGCGGATATATAATGATTTAAGATTTAAAATTTAAGATTTAAAATTTTTGAAATAATATGATTATGTCAACTTCTAAAAATATACTAACTTCGGAAAAATTGAGAGTAAGAACCAATGAATTTGCACATCGGTGTGTGAAATTTGCGTTGGCTCTGGAAGGAACCAAATTAGGCAATCATATATCAGGGCAATTGATAAGGTGTTCAACGTCCGTGGCTGCAAATTACAGGGCCGGTTGTCTGGCGCAATCCAGGCCGCATTTCAAGTCAAAACTTAGTATAGTTCTTGAAGAGTCGGATGAAAGTTTGTTCTGGATTGAGTTTGCGGTTGCAGAAAAACTAATTCAGGAAAGAAAGGTTAAAAATCTTATTGAGGAAGCCCAGGAGCTTAGAGCTATTTTTTATTCGTCAAAAAAGACTCTGAGTATAAAAAAATGATAAAGTATTTAAATCTTAAATCTTCAATTTTAAATTTTAAATAGTTATGCCACGTTATTCATACACAGCGTTAGCAGGGGGCGGAAAGACCGTTAAAGGAACGGTTACCGCTGAAAATCCGTACTCTGCCCGGAAACAGCTCCGCGCACGCGGTATCCATGCCACAGATGTAAAACAGGTCTCGGCTGAAAGCGAGGTCAAAAGCGGTTTTAAGAATCTTTTCGGCAGAACAAAAAAGTCTCATATAATAGAATTTACCAAGCAGATGTCCATCCTGCTCAATTCCGAGATTAAACTTACTGAAGCACTTTCCGTTATGATAGAACAGACTACCGACAGCCGATTTAGGAATGTAATCACCGATATACGCGACAGGGTTGTTACCGGCGAAGCGGTCGGCGACGCGCTGGGCGATTATACCGAATACTTCGACGTTGTATATATCAGTATGATTAAAGTAGGCGAGGCTACAGGAACGCTGGGCAGAACAATGGAAACTGTTTCCGGTTTTATGGAAAAACGCAGACGTATTGAATCCAAAGTTATGACCGCGATGGTTTATCCAATATGCCTTGTAACATTCGGGTTATTTGCAATTATGATCCTTACGATCTTTGTTTTGCCAAAAATAGTAAATCAAATTCAAAAAGCGGGCATGGCACTTCCACTCCTTACGAAAATTCTAATGGCGACAAGTAATATTCTTATTAATTATTGGTATGTTATTTTATTTACAATAGGTCTGGTTGTCTTTGCTGTTAAAAAGTTTTTGAAAACCGAAAGAGGCGCATATTTACGCGACAAAATACTTTTGTCTTTGCCGATATTCGGACCGCTTATTAAGCAGCGGGTTGTTTCGCGTTTCGCCTCGACTCTTTCGACACTGCTCGGCTCAGGGTTGAGTATGGCTGAATCGCTCAGAGTTGTTGGCGAAGTGACCGGAAACATTATTATGGTTGACGCCGTTAAAAAGGCCAGAGACAGGATTCTTTCCGGTGCCGATATAGCTACTCCTTTGCGGGAAAGCGGTGTAATTTCGCCGGCAATCGCTCATATGGTTGCTGTTGGCGAAAAAAGCGGCGAACTTACGAAAATGCTCTTAAGTATAAGTGAAAGCCTGGAATCTTCTTCGGATATTGTTACCGAAAGATTAAGTGCAGCTCTGGAGCCTATAATTATTATAGTAATGGCATTTTTTGTCTTTTTGATTGCGCTGGCGGCTCTGCTGCCGATTTTGAGATTTTCCGCAGGAAACTTTTAAATCTATATGAAAGGTTTTTTTATGATACGAAGAAAAGACAAACGAAATAAAGGATTTACTCTTGTTGAGATAATGGCGGTAATCATTATTATTGGTTTACTTGCCGCGATTGGAGCGATGAATTTTCTGGGACAAACCGACAAGGCCCGCGTTACCACGACAAAGGCTAATCTGAAAATGCTGCATAACTCGGTTGCCCAGTTCAAAATGGATACAGGCAGATACCCGACCGAAGAAGAAGGATTGTCCATACTGATTACGCCGCCAAGCGATGTTAAAGGATATCAGCCGGGAGGATATATCGATTCGACGGCATTGCCGAAAGATGCCTGGGGCAATGAGTTCATTTATATCGCCTATCCTGAAAGCGGCAAACCTTATGTGGTTGTCAGTTACGGCGCCGACGGTCAGGAAGGCGGCGAAGGATACGATGCGGACCTTTACAGCACTGACGCGGAATGATACTGTCCGATTCATATCGTTTGCTGAAAAAAACGTCTTGCAGGGCCGGGGCGGTCCTGGCTGAGATTGTTATGGTGCTCTTTATCGTCGCGATGTTTACGATGATTGCAATGATGAACCTCTCTGATGTGCTCAAAAGAGATACTTTTAAAGGCAGGGCAAATGACCTTGTAAGTCTTTTTCAAATGGCGGCGACAGGGTCGGCAGAGAGCGGCAGAAGATATGAGATAATTATCGACTTTGTGCAAAACACATATATGCTGCGGGAAATAACCACTGGACTTGTTGCTGTTGAAGATATATTGGAAGAAGAAATTATCCAGACAGGACAATTCAGCGACCGATTCCAGTTGTCCTATGTGATTTTTGACGACGGCGAATGGACGAACGAAGCGCCGGCACTTTTCAGAGTCGGTAAAAGCGGCTGGCAGTATGGCGGAAAAGTAGTCGTTATGGATGAGAGCGGCAAAGAGTATTCAATTTTAATCAATAGGTTAAGCAGGATAATCGACATCGTCGACGGCGATGTGGAAATTCTTGCGCCGAGGACCGCGGATGAAATGGGATTTTAGAAAAAATTCAGCCGGGCACAGAAAGGCCTTTACGCTTATCGAGATATCAGTTGCGCTGATTATACTCGGTATGATAGCCGCGACCGTACTTGTCGTAATCAACCGGGCAGTCGAGACCGTTGCCGACTGGCAGACAAAAATGGAGGCGTTTGAACTGGCAAGAGAGAATATGGAAAAACTGCTGGCGCTAAACTCGGTAAGCGATATGGTTGAATACGGCACAAGCGAAAAAAATCCCGGTATTAACTGGGAAACAACCGTAGAATCGTTTTATGAGCCGGTTTCGAATCATATGTGGATGCGGGCGATATGCACCGCACAGTTTGTCAGCAACAGCGGCCAGGAACAGAAAATAGAATTCACCCACTGGCTCACAAGCCTTAACAAGAAACAGATAGAACAAATACTCGAATGGCAGCAAAGAGAGCAGCAATACGAAGAATCACTTGGCAAGGATTCTCAGGAACCGAATCAGCAGCCGCAAGAGCAGAATCAGCAGCCGGAACAGCAAAATCAGGAACAGCAGCAGAAAGATACAGAAGGGCTAAATTCTCTCGGTGCTCCGCCAGCAGGTTATAAAAGTTGGGAAGATGTGCCGCCGGAAAAACTAATTGAAATTCTGCGGGGTACATCAAAAAAATGAAAAACAAAGTTGAATATAATAAAAATGGTTTTACTCTCGCAGAAGCGATGGCAACGCTTGTTATCGCTGCGATGATTATGATTGCAGTTGTGGGTATTTATACCGGCGTCAGACGTGCTGAGGCTGCCATAAACAGCCGCATTAAAAGCGGTTATGTGGTAACGGAAATCCTTCAGCGAATCGCCGAAGATATCGACGGACTTGCACTGCCGGGCTCGGATGTAACAATGACCATAAAAAACAAACTCGATATCGACGGCTACAAAATTACACAGATGGTTATCGAAAATAAAATATACGACAAGGACAATAAACCTCAGACCTTCGAAAAGATAGTCTGGCAGAGCAGGGTCGATACGGATGCGAACGGGCTGATAATCTTCCGCGCACACAGCGGATATACCCTTGAAGATAAAATGCTCGAAGAACCGAAGGAAAAATACGAAAGAGAACTCTTCATACCTGTTTGCCGCGGAGCTACACTTTTCAGCATCGAAGTAATCGACAATAATAACATAGTAGAAAACTGGGAAAAACCTGGTTTGCCGCCGGATGTGAAGATTTCAATATCATTTGCCGAACGAGGGCAGGATTTGCTGGGCGATATGAACGTGCCTGCAGAATCGATAAAAACAAGAATGGTTGTAATCAACCGTTTCAGGCAAATACCTTATGAATTTAAACAAAAAGAAATCTTTGATGCTAATAAAATTTCTGATATGAATCTGCCCGGCGAACCGAATAAACTCGCCGATGTTAATGAAAAATCTGCCCTGCAGAGAAAAGAACCTAATGAACCTTTACGAAGATAAAAATTTACCTGGTACCCGAAGACGCGGTGTCGCACTGATATTTACGATGATTGTGCTTGTACTGCTTACCGCACTGGTGTACCGGTTAAGCTCGGCTGTCAGCCAATGGAAGCACAGAATGCAGTATATGATTGACTACCAGACGGCAAGATACGCCTGCGAATCAGGGCTGAAATACGCTCTTTCGACAATCGGCGACGTAGACCCGAATTATATTTCAAGGCCGAATGAGCCGGATTTTTCAGACCTTTTCACTATGAGCGATGAAGACTATAAACAGATGATGGAGAAATGGGCGAAAGAAGCCGGTATGGAAATCGACGTAAATAATCTGAGTAAAAATACTTTATTTACGAAATTTTTAAATTTAAGCCGCTCCGATGTTAACGACAGCAATAATTCGACAGGCTCGAATTTTACTTTCAAAGCAAACGATACCAATGATATAAATGATGTAAATGATGCCAACAGTTCGGTTTTACAGGAACCTAATGAGCTTTATGTTCGCGGCCCTTATGGGCCGTCCTGGCCGTATGTAACGAAGCCTGTTGAAATAGAATTCGGCGATGCACGCGTAACAATAGAAATTATCGATGAAAACGCCAAGCTGCCGCTTGTCTGGGGCATCTGTGCCGATGCGAATGCTAAGTCAGAATCGAAAGCCGCGATTCTGACTTTTTGCGAATGGATGCGGATGGAGCCGAATGAGATTGACCCTCTCGTAAAAGAACTCGACCAGATGAAAGAAATCAAGCCTTTTAGTATAGCTCTTAAGCCTGTTGTAACAACGGTCACTAAAGGGGCCGACAGTAATACTGCCGAGCAATCTGCCAAGCCCGGAAGCCGTTCACGAAGAACCAGCCGAACCAGGCGGCGGGCGCAGGCAAGGCAATCGACTGTTCAGCAGACCAGACCTGATATTGGCCATACAATGGATTTTGCAAAACTTCTGCACAGTCCTATGATTGACCTTGAAATGCTCGCAAAGCCCGTAAACAAAGATGACAACCGTACCGAGTCGGCCCTGAAATATATCAGTTTATGGGGTACGCAGAAAGTAAATATAAACTCGGCACCGAGGCAGGTGCTCGAAGCTGCCTTTACATTCGGCGGCGATGCTCCTGAAATTGCCGAGCAGATAATCAATATGAGAAAAGTAAAACCTTTCAGCGATGTCAACGACCTGTCAAAAAGACTTTACAGATTTAATACTTCAATTGATAAAGTCAAGCCGTATATTACAACTAAAAGCGATTGTTTTACGATTCGCGTAAAGGCTACAAGCGGCCTGGCGAGAGTTTGTGCTACGGCAGGAATTAAAAAAGAAGATAAAAACTTCCAGCAAATTGGTATAATTATGGAATAGTCGTTAATTACGGAGCAGCAGCAGTTGGAACAGAATAAATATCTCGGCATATATATAGCAGCTGAAAAGGCGACGGTTGTTCTCACAGCTAAAACGGCCGGCGGGGTTGAAATACTCGATTATTTTTGCGTTGAACCCGAGACCGAAGGGCAGGGTCAGCAGCAGGAGCAGGGACGGAAGTTTTCCTTTACTCCGATAGCAGCCAAAATCGCCGCCATCTGCACGGAAAAACAGTTTGTATTTTCCGATGTCGCTGTCGCAGTCGATTGCAGACTATACAGGCAGCAGAAACTCCATTCAGAATTTCAGGATTATCGTCAGATTGCGCAGACGGTAAGATTTGATGCTGAAGAAGCCCTGGCCGTTGATGCGGCTCAAACTGCCATTGCTTTTGAAGTTATCGGCAAACAGCTTTCCGGCTCGGAAGTAGCGGCCTTTGCCGCCGGTGCCGAGGTAATGTCCGAAATAATAACCGCTCTGCAGAACAATAAACTTGACCCTGTAATCATTGAGCCTGATTCGATATGTCTTCGCAGGATTGTCGAGGATGTCAGCAAAGGCGCGATTGTTGCCGCTGTTTCGCAAACAAGATGTTTTCTTATTTGCTCGCCCGGGGCGGACAGCAGGGCGTTTGTCCGTTCGTTTCTGACTTCGCCGGCCCAGAACAAAACAGCCCTGTTCGCAAGAGAGATAACGCTGACTATGACCGCGTTCAGCGCGGACAGGCGGGCTGAAACGATAAAAATTTATGATACTACAGGTCAGGTCGATTTTAAAACCCTCGGCGAACAAACCGCAATGACTGTTGAAGCACTGGACCTTACGGCGAAAGTTGCTCTGCAGCCAAAAGAAGATTCGAAGGACAGCGAATATCTTGAGATGGTTATAGCGGCCGGAGCCACCGCCGGCCTTGCAGGAAAAACCGAAAAGGTTGATTTCCGCGCAGAGTTTATGCCTTATCAGGGTAAAAAAATAGCTTTTGAAAAAACCATTAAAATTATCAGTATGAGCCTTTTCCTGTTGTTTGTTGTGTTAGGCGTCCTGCTGCAGATGTCCTATTACAGAACAAACAAAGACCGCGGCCGAGTCGAAGAACAATTCAAAAAGGAATATATTATTGCTATGCCGGGAGCGAAATTTCCAAAAAGCAAAGAAGCGGTCAGAAAACTCAAAAGTGAAATCAACAGAATAAGAGATGTTAAAAGCGGCCTGTTAAGCGCTTCCGGCGAGGATTCCGTGGAAGCAAAACTGACTTTTCTATTCGAGGCCCTTAATAGTGTGCCAACAAATGTTGACATTGAAATTGAAAAGATTGCCATTACGACAAAGACGATGAATATTACCGGCAGCACCAACAGCGGAGGTTATCTGCAGCTTTTCGGCGCAATCGACAAACATTCCAAGCTTACAAGAGGGCAGTCGAGTTACCAGTCGAAAGACGGCAGGGATAATTTCAGATTGACAATAGAATTAAAATAGGCAGGGTGAAACCAATGAAGGATATTTACACGAAACCGATTTTTTATTATGTGCTTGTGCCGATAATTGTCGGCTTATGGCCTGTCTGGCTTTTGAGCATGGGGATTCCCGGAGCCAAAGACAACTTGGAAAACGGAATCGATGAATACACTGAAGCTGAAACGCTTATCAGCCAGATACTCAGCGACCTTGACCCGCAGAGACTCGATTATGCCAAGACGAAAAAGACCGGCGAAGCGTTCGATTATACTACTGCCGTTGACCAGGTTACCCGTTTTTGCAAGATACCGTCAACAGGATATAAACTCAGTTCCAGCCCGATACGAAAAGTAAAGGGGGGACAGACAAACCAGGATGCTTCGGTGACGATAGATAAAATAGATATTGAAAAATTCTCAAAATTTCTTTCCGTTATGCATATGCGATGGTCAAATCTGCAGTGTACCAATGTAACATTGGCAAAAATCAAAGGTGAAAAAGACCAGTGGAAGGCCGATGTGAGATTTATATATTATCAATAAATACTGCGTCAAACGGCAGCGGTTGTGAAACTCGTATCGGTTACGTTTTACGCAGGACGTTTTTACGATGGACGAAACGAGCATCACAACCGATAAACGAAAGACACAGCCTCGTGCTGAATTGATTTGACTTTCATACTTTCTTTTCTTAACATATCCTCCCTATAATCCAAATAATTGAATATTGCAGAGGTATTATGACCAAAGAAAAAATAAATCTCAAACGACGGCCGTTTGTGCTAATCATTCGTGACGGCTGGGGTTATAACCCCAATCCGAAAGAAGATGCCTGTAATGCAATAAAACAGGCCAATACGCCTGTGGATGATATGCTGATGAGTCAATATCCTCATTGTCTTATTCATACGAGCGGCGAAGATGTTGGATTGCCTGAGGGCACTATGGGCAACAGCGAAGTCGGACATCAAAACCTCGGAGCCGGAAGAATCGTCGACCAGGAGTCGGTCAGAATCAGCAAATCTATTCGTGAAGGTTCTTTCTTTGAGAACGAGGAACTGCTCAAACTGGCCAATTATGTAAAAGAACATAACGGCAAACTGCATCTGCTCGGATTGTGCAGCGATATCGGAGTTCATACGCTTCTGCGGCACCTTTACGGTCTGCTTGAGTTCGCCAAGAGAAACAACCTTACGAAAGTTTATCTGCACGCGTTTACCGACGGCAGGGATTCTCCGCCGGACAGCGGCAAAGGATACCTGGCCCAGATTGAACAAAAAATGTCCGAAATTGGCGCAGGCAAAATTGCTACCATAATGGGACGATTTTACGGGATGGACAGGGACAGCCGATGGGACAGAGTACAAAAGGCTTATGAATGTATGGTAATGGGCAAAGGCGGCAGGGCAAAAAGCGCGGCAGAAGCCATCGAGCAGAGTTATCAGAAAAAGGTAACCGATGAATTTATCGAGCCGGTCTGTATTATAGATGAAGAAGGCGCGCCTCTTGCGAAAATTGAGGACGGCGATGGCGTGGTTCACTTCAATTTCCGCGGCGACAGGCCCAGAGAAATTACCCGTGCATTTGTCGATGATGCGTTTACAGGATTTATCAGAACCACAAGACCGAAGATTTTTTATCTCTGTATGACAGAATATGATTCTACGATACCGGCGCCGATAATTTTTTCAAGGCCGCCGAAGATGAAAAATATCGCAGCGGCTTATTTCAGCGACCTGGGGCTTAAACAGTTCCGGTGCGCCGAAACGGAAAAGTACGCTCACGTTACATTTTTCTTCAATGACTATACCGAAAATCCATTCCCCGGCGAAGACAGACAGATTGTCCCGTCGCCCAGAGTCAGGACGTACGATTTAAAACCGGAAATGAGCGCATTTGAAGTCTGCGATGTTGTTATGGAAAGACTCGAAACAGGCAAATATGATGTTATAGTAATAAATTTCGCCAATCCCGATATGGTTGGTCATACCGGAATTCTCGAAGCGGCTGTTAAAGCGGCACAGACGGTTGACGCCTGTGTCGGCAGAATTATTGATAAGATAAAACAACTTGGCGGCGCAGCGATTATCACCGCAGACCACGGCAATTTCGAGAAGATGCGGGATGAAAACGGTAATCCATTTACCTCGCATACAACCGGCGATGTACCGCTGATTGTTTTTGATGAGCTTAATAAAAACAGAAAACTCCAAAACGGTAGGCTTGCTGATGTTATGCCGACTATGCTGGAAATGATGGAAATTCCAAAGCCTGCGGAAATGACGGGAAAGTCGTTATTTGTGAATTGAAAATTGAAGATTTGTGGAACAGTCTTTGGCGTAAATATTAAGAATAGTATATGGTTTATTAACTGTGAGGTGTTTATATGAGATTCATATTTTTCCTTGCTTTGTTCATTTCGATTGATACTGCGATTATCACTATATTTGCTTGGAAGTGGAAAGACCTAAGTCCCTTTGGAAAATTCGGAAGGTTTATGCAGATCACAGGTCTCTTGGCCATACTAGCTTGCTTTATCTACGTTTTGCTGTCTAAAACTGGATTAATTAAATAGTAAGATATGTTGAACGGCGTCATTAATCAAAAACTAAAGGTCACAAATCTAAAAATTAGTAAACCCGCAATTCTAAAGCAGCAATTTCTGTCATTTTAAGCTAACTAATAGACCCGCTTCTCAATCCGGAAAGTCGCTGGAATTGCGCAGAAAAAAGGGTACAATAAGACAACTATGGGACAAATAAGAATACTTGACCAGAATACGGTTAATATGATTGCCGCCGGTGAGGTTATAGAAAGACCTGCCAGCGTAGTCAAAGAGCTTGTCGAAAACAGTCTCGATGCCGGTGCAACTGAAATAACCATCCACATAGAAGACGGCGGAAAAGGACTTATCCGCGTAATTGATAACGGCTGCGGAATGGACATCGCCGACCTTTCCGTTGCATTTGAGGCTCACGCCACAAGCAAACTTAAAACCAGCGCCGATTTGCTTAATATTTCCACTATGGGCTTTCGCGGTGAAGCACTTGCGAGCATCGCTTCAGTTGCAAAGGTTTCTGTGGTAAGCAGACGTTCGGATGCGGTAGAAGCTTATAAAGCCGAAATCGATTGCGGCGTTAAAGAGGAAGTTCGGCCCTGCAGCGCAAATCCCGGCACAACCATAGAAGTGCGGAATTTGTTTTACAAACTTCCCGCCAGGAGAAAATTCCTGCGAACCGCGAATACTGAAATAACGCATATTATTGAGCAGTTTGCCAGAATCGCCCTTGCTCATACTAATATTTCAATGGCCTTGTTTCATAACGACAGAGAGCTTTACAGGTTGCCCGGCGGGCTGGGTATAAGGGGGCGAATTGGGAGTTTGTTTTCTGCCGACCTTGCGGACTCTTTGCTCGAATTGCACAGTACAGAAAAAAATCTTGAAGTTTCCGCACTGCTTTGCAGACCTGAAAACGGCAGGGCGAATACAAAATTTCAATACTTTTTCCTCAACGGCAGATTCATTCGCGACAAATTTCTTTCACATGCGGTCAAAGAAGCGTATCGAGGTATGATTGAGCCGGATAAATGTCCTGTGGTTTTCCTGTTTTTCAAAATGCCGCCTCAGGATTTTGATGTAAACGTTCATCCCACAAAAATAGAAGTCAGATTCGACAACTCAAATCTGATTTATTCGCAGGTACTCGGCCTGATACGCGAAAAACTGCTGTCAATGGACCTTGATACGAAAGCCAAGCTGCCCCAGGCGGAAAATATTGTTTCATCCGGTAATCCTCAAACGCAGCAGATTACTGACGCGATAGCGGGATTCTTCAGTCATTCCAGACCATCTGCATCGCAGCCGCGTTTTAATTTTTCAGATATTGCGAAAAAGAGCGATTTTATTGCCGCCGACAGGCGGGAAAATTTTTACAGCCAAACTGATTCGCAAACTTCGACTGCACCAGAATATTTTCAGATTCACGATAGTTACATAATTGTTCAGACTGAAGATGGATTTTTGATTATCGACCAGCATGCGCTTCATGAGAGAATAATGTATGAGGACCTGTGCAGACGGCTGGCTTGTGACGAGGCTGCGAAACTGCAGTCGCAAAAACTTCTTATACCGGAAACATTCGAAATGAATCCCGCCCGTCAGGAAACGCTGAACAATGCAGCGAAACTTCTTGACCGGCTTGGCATAGTTGTTGAACCGTTCGGGCCGGGATTATGGGCGGTGCAATCTTTTCCCACTCTGCTGGGCAAGGTAAAACCAGTGGATTTTGTAATAGACCTTCTCGATATTCTCGACGATGCGGCGGCGGGCAAACTCGATGCCGAAAGACTCCTGCATAAGGTGCTTGAAATGGCAGCCTGCAAGGCGGCTGTCAAGGCTGGACAAAAATTAAATCAAGTTGAGATACGCCAGTTATTAGCCGATAAAGAGGCTATTGAACGCGCCAGCAGATGCCCGCATGGTAGACCTACAGCTATAAGATTTTCGCTGACAGAGCTCGAGAAACAATTCAAGAGAACGTAACTTGTTTTAAAATAAAGAGTTAAGATTAAAATTTAAATGACTTGCAAACGGTCGGGTCGCTGAATATATTATCTGCTCTTTTAGATATGCGGTTTTGTATAAGTTTTCGGACTAAGAGTCAGGAACGCCGGCTGCTCGCAGGATTTTTTAGACAGGTACAAAAGCTGTGAAGAAAAAGGAAAACATGAAAAAAAAATCACCTTCAGATAAAAGCTCACAGAAGCAGAGCCCCAGGAAGAAAAGCGCTCCTGTCTATACAAAAACCAGTGAATATCTTACCGCTGAAGAGGTAAAACATTTTCAGCAGCAGCTCACCGAAAAGATGCAGGAAATTGTCGGCGATGTCAATTCCATTGAGGATGAAGCGCTGAAAAAATCCCGTCTTGACGCGTCAGGCGACCTTTCGAGTATGCCCATACACATGGCTGATATTGGAACAGATAATTACGAGCAGGAATTCGCTCTTAATCTGATTGACAGCGAAAGAAAAATTTTGCGGGAGATTACCGAGGCCCTGCAGCGAATCGAGGAAGAAACGTATGGTGTCTGCGAGGTTACCGGAAGAGGCATATCGAAGGCCAGACTTGAGGCCAGGCCATGGGCGAGATATTGTATAGAATATGCCAAGCTGGTTGAAAAAGGTGTTATAAGACAGGGCGACCCTGTACCGGAACACGTCGAAATAGACTGATTATTGAGAAATTTGAAATACGGCCCAGTGCCGTTTCACCGTTTTGCCCCGATATATCGGGATTAAGTTTCAAGTTCTTTTGTTTCTTATCCATCTTGCGGCAAATCTTTTTATGTTTTATAATACCCGGCTATGGAAAGTCGATGTCCAATATGCGGAAAACCGGTTTACAAACCTTCAGAGGCGAAGAATCATACGGACAATATCGGTTTTTTCCCATTCTGCTCGGAAAGATGCAAACTTGTTGACCTGAGTCGATGGTTCCAGAGTGACTATATTATCTCTTCGCCTATTCAGGAGCAAAAAGAGAACGATAAAAATGACTCTGAAAATATGCTGGAATAAGAACTTAAATGGTGATAGCATACTAAATTCGTTAAAATCATGAGTCTGTCCAGATTTTTGAAAGAGTTCGGCAATGACAGAGCAAAAAGACATAAGTCAATGTTTTGGAAATTTTCTTTTTCCAAATATTTTCAAGTTGTTCAGAATAGCCATTCAGCCGGGCAGGGTTCTAACCGCTTTTTTCGCCTTGTTTATAATTTTTGTCGCGGGCTGGGCGATGGATTTCAGCAAAACCGTGGTTGTTTCCGGCAGGCTTACCTCGCGTGATATCAGAACATCGACATTGACCGGTTCTGTAGGCTGGCCGACAGAACTGCATTGTTTTGTCAGTAATCCTGACAGAGTCGCTGATTTTATCAAGATGTACAAAGACAGGACTCCGAGCGAAAAACTCGGCGTTTTCAAAGTCTTTTCCGGTTTCTGTCTTGCAAATTTCAATGAAGCGGTGGTTTCACTTGTGCAGCTGAGATTTGACAAGGTAACAGCAGCGGTTACTAACTGCGTTCTGGCTTGTGTATGGGTGTTGAAATATCATACTATTTACGGCATTATTCTTCTTTTAATTTCGCTTATAGCATTTTCCATAAGCGGCGGCGCAATCAGCAGGGGAGCGGCTCTGCATTTCTCAAAGGATGAAAAACCGGGCATAAGTTTGTGTATAAAGTTCGCTCTTAAAAAATTTCTTCCGCTTTTTTTCGCTCCGACAGCGCCTTTGATGCTTGTCGCTACTTTGGGACTGGTAATCGTTTTTATGATTGGTCTGCTGACGAATATCCCATGGGTCGGAGAACTCATCCTGGCCCTGTGTTTTATAGTAGTCCTTTGTGCAGGTGTGCTCATGGCCTTTACAAGTATAGGAGCCTGTGCGGGCGGTAATTTGATGTTCGGTGCAATCGCTTATGGAAACTCCGACACCTTCGACGCCATAAGCAGGTCGTTCAATTATGTATATTTAAGGCCCTGGCGGCTTGGATTCTATAGTTTTCTCGCCGCTGTTTACGGCGCAATCAGTTATTTATTTGTAAGATTTTTCGCTTTTGTCCTGCTGAGTATCAGCAGATGGTTCCTGCAGCTGGGTATTTTTACGCACAGCAGTAAAGCGGAGCAGTTCGACAAACTTGCTTCGATATGGCCCCAGCCGGAATTTTTCAATCTTTTGGGCAATGGGATTAATATATCGAGAAATCCGACAGAATCGATTGCCGCAGCAATTGTTTATCTTATGATACTTGTTATTGCAGGACTGGTGATTGCTTTTGCCGTCAGTTTTTATTTTTCCGCCGGCACTGTTATTTACTGTTTGCTGCGGAACAAAGTCGATAATACCGCACTGGAAGATATCTACATCGAGCCCGAACAGATATCTGTGCCTGAGACTCCCGAACTATCTGACCAGGCCGTCCAAACTCAAAACCCCTGACAAGCAGGGTAATATTTAACTGGAATTCGAGAATAAAAATATGGTCGAAGAAAATCGCAACATTCAAACTCCTCAGGAGCCCCAAGAGGAAAGTAATGGCAAAATGCTGCCTGTGGGGATAATGCGGTTTCGCAGACAGGTGATAATACTTTCCCATATTGCGATTTTTGCCGCAAGTCTGATGATGGCGTTTCTGCTTGTCAATAATATGCAGTTTCGCGCTGAATGGCTGGTTCAGCAATACCCCAAGCTCCTGCTGTGTTTTCTGGTAGTCAAGATTATTGTTTTTGGTCTTTTTGGGCAATATCAGGGCTGGTGGCGTTTTGTAAGTATCTCTGACCTGTTGGCGATTGTAAAGGCTTCTTTGGTCAGTACGCTGATTCTGGCTGTTATGTGGTTTAGTCTTCTGATGGCCGAAACTATTAGAATGAGATTGAACGAGTTGACTACTATTCCCCAGTCTCTTTTCATCGTCGATATGTTTGCGACTATTGTCTTTCTCGGCGGTCTGCGAATGGCTGTAAGGCTCTATCACGAGGAGTTTCGTACGGAACAAAGCGGCAAGCTGAAAAAGTTTCTAATTATAGGTGCTGGAAATGCCGGCGAATCGCTGCTTCGCGAACTGCATCGTATGTCGGTTGAACAGTATGATGTTGTCGGTTTTATCGATGACGACCCGGCAAAGCATGGCGTTAATATTCATGGCGTTCCAGTTCTCGGCATAGTAGAGGAATTGCCGAAAATATGTAAGGAAAAAGACATAGAAGAAATCGCTATAGCGATGCCGAGCGCCACCGCAAAACAACTGCGGAGGGTAGTGCAGATTTGCGAAGGCGCAAAGGTTCGTTTCAGAACTGTTCCCTCCGTTGCTGATATCGCCAGCGGCAAATACAGAGTTTCACAGATTAGAACTGTAGATATCAACGACTTGCTGGGGCGCCAGGCTGTTCAGCTTGACCTTGATATTGTTGAACAATTTCTTAAGAACAAGGTGATACTTGTTACCGGTGCCGGCGGCTCAATCGGCTCGGAAATGTGCAGACAGGTTTGTAATTTCGGTCCAAAACTGCTGTTACTTGTTGAGCAGGCGGAAAACGCGTTGTTTTTTATAGAAAGAGAACTTCGCGCAAGTTTCCCGCAGGTTGCGATGGAATCGCTTATATGCGATATTGCCGACAAACAACGAGTCGAACAGATTTTTGAGTGGTTTAAACCTGATGTTGTTATTCATGCCGCTGCCCATAAACATGTGCCGCTGATGGAACTTAATCCGGGCGAAGCGATTAAAAATAATGTTGTTGGAACAAGAACAGTCGCTGATGCGGCTGATAAATACGGAGCCGACAGCTTTGTAATGATAAGTACCGACAAGGCCGTAAACCCGACAAGCATTATGGGCTCATCCAAACGTGTCGCTGAGTTGTATATTCAGGACCTCGACAGAACCAGTAAAACACATTTTGTAACTGTAAGGTTTGGAAATGTTCTCGGCTCAAATGGTTCTGTTGTACCGATATTCAAGAATCAGATTGCTGCCGGCGGGCCTGTTACTGTAACGCATCCGGAAATGAGAAGATACTTTATGACAATACCGGAAGCCTCGCAGCTTGTTCTTCAGGCTGCCGCGATGGGAAAAGGCGGCGAAATATTTGTGCTCGATATGGGCGAGCCGGTTAAAATTGTTGACCTTGCCAAGGAACTTATAACGCTCAGCGGTTTTCGGCCCGGCGAAGATATAGAAATTGTTTTTACCGGTACCAGGCCCGGCGAAAAGCTTTTTGAGGAGTTATCGGTAAAAGGCGAGGATATGGTTCCGACCAGACATGCCAAAATAAGTATTTGGCAGAAGAGTGCCCCTGCAGGCAGGGAAGTTCTTTACGAAAAAATCAGCAATCTTATCACAACAGCCGACTCGCAGGATTATAAACAAATCGTTGCTGCCTTAAAACAGCTTGTACCGGAATTTATCGGCGACAAGGTAAACGGCATCAAATAAAATTGCAGGCGCATAAAAAAACCCGTCCCGATTAATCGGGACGGGTTTTTTGTTGGTTTAGTTATTATCTTTTTTTTCTGTCTGTTCATCGCGGGGATGAGCGCCGTCATAGACCTCTTTAAGTTTCTTGGTTGTAAGGTGGGTGTAAATCTGTGTCGTTGACAGCGATTGATGGCCTAAGAGTTCCTGAACGCTTCGCAAATCGGCTCCATTATTGAGCATATGTGTCGCGAAACTATGTCTCAGGGTATGTGGGCTGATTGATGGGTCCAGTCCGGCCATTTTCAGATACTTATCCATTTTTCTGCGGACGCTTCTTGTGCTCAGCCTTTTGCCGTGTTTGTTGACGAACAAAACTTTCGAATCAAAATTGCCGTTGCTCTGGGCGCGTCTGTTGCGAAATTCCATATAATGCTGTATTGACTGCAGCGCCGATGAGCCAATCGGGCTTATTCTTTCCTTTTTGCCCTTGCCCCGTACGTGAATAACTTCGCCGAGGAAATCAACATCTTCAATATTCAAAGCTACCAGTTCACTTACCCTGACGCCGGTGCCGTAGAGCGTTTCCATAATTGCACGGTCCCTTGCTCCCAGCCAGCTGTCGCTGGGCGGAGTATCGAGAAGCTTTTTGACCTGGTCATATTCAAGGAACTTCGGCAGTTTTTTGTCCTGCTTCGGTGTCCTGACCGCGGTAACAGGATTATTGGTAAGATGTCCTCTTTTTACGAGAAATTTATAAAAACTTCTCAGGGTTGCCAGTTTCCTTGCTATTGTAGACTTGGAATATTGTTTGTCGTTCAGAACAACCATATAGGCTCTGACATTATCTGTGGTCAGAGACAAAAGAAACTGTTCGATTTTTGTTTCAGTTTGTGTGGCGACACCTCCTCGTTCCGTATTCGACCAGTCCGCTGATTGCGCAGGCTGGCTGCCGGAAAGATGCTGGCAGAACTGTTCAAGGTCTGCGTTGTAGCATTTGGCAGTGTGCTCGGAGAAGTGTTTTTCGAATTTCAGATAATCCAGAAACTCATGAATAATCGCACAGTTTTCCATTTTTTTTATCTCCAAATCGCCTCAATAACGAGGATGATTAAATTTCAGTCCTGTTTTTCAAAAGGCTCTATCATTTGCGGAGCCTGTTCGTTCAAAAGTCTGTCCGCTTCGTTTATTAATGACTGGGTCAGCTTGAAACTAAGAACCGCTGCGTCAAACCAGTCGAATCCGGTTCGGCCGTCTCTGGCCTGGGTAACAAGGGCATCGAGCAAAAGGTCTTCGCTGCCGGCTTCATATCTGAATATGAATTGTTCGGCGCCTTTGTTAAGAACAAGCTGTCTTAAGTTTCGCTGCAATTGTCTGCCCATAATTTCCAACATTTCCACCTCATAGTTATCGGCCTGATTTGCCGGACCGATAACCAGAATTTTCAATTTTCCTAAATTCACCCTTTATAACGAATCGAGCTATAGAAGTTATCGGCCATTAACAAATATTTACTTTAGCAAAGACAGGCAAAAGATTTGAAATAAGTGCTTTTAAATAAAGGCAGTTAGCTGATTCTCGTCACGGTCGGGATACTAAAGCGGCCAGAGGATTGAATGGTTGTTTGGCACTATAGGTAATATCAGTATAATTAAGGCCTAAAAGGGGTTTGTGGATTTTAATTATCGCTAATTTTTGATGGTTTCGTGTATTTTTTTACAGGTAATTAATAAATTTTCAACCCATTCGATAGGCATAATCGTTGCCGCATCGGATTTTGCGTTTTTGGGGTCGGTATGGACCTCGATAAACAGCCCATCGGCACCGGCCGCGACAGCGGCCCGGGCTAAAACAGGGGCCATATCCCTTGAGCCGGCGGTAGCATTGCCCAGTCCGCCCGGCTGCTGGGTACTGTGGGTTGCGTCAAAAACCACAGGACAGCCAAGTTTCTTCATAGCTGGTATTGCTGTCATATCATTAACAAGGCGGTTATAGCCGAAAAATGTTCCGCGCTCAGTCAGCAATATCTTTTCGTTGCCGGTAGAACGGATTTTCTCAACGGCATTTTTCATTTCTTCAGGGGACATAAATTGCCCTTTTTTGACATTTACCGGCTTGCCGGTCTTGCCGCAGGCAATAAGCAAATCTGTCTGGCGGCAGAGAAAGGCAGGGATTTGTAAACAATCCACAACTTCCGCGGCTATGACGGCCTGCTCCGGTGTATGGATATCTGTCAGCAGAGCGAGTGAAGTTTGTTTTTTTACTTTCGCCAGGATTGCCAGACCTTTTTTCAGCCCCGGTCCTCGAAAGCCGTCGATACTGCTGCGATTGGCTTTGTCAAAACTTGCTTTAAAGATTACCGGCACGCCGGTCTTTTTACTGATTTCAGCCAGCCGCGAAGCGATGTTCAGACAAATCTCTTCGGTTTCAATAACACATGGACCTGCTATGACGAATAAGCCGCCGTCAGGTTCTACTTTAATATTTTCTATCTTAAACATAATATCATTTTATAGCCACAAAGGCACTAAGACACCAAGGAAAAAATTATAAAAAGTATTTTGTGCCTTTGTGTCTTCGTGGCTAAATTCTCCTTATTCAAAAATTCTGAATATTCTTCTTCTCATTCCGACAGGTTTGCCTTGCGGCGGGACAAGAATTTTGACGGCATGCGGAATAATCGTAATTTCAAGCGGCAGCTGCGGACCCGGGTCGCCGTCAATTTCGGTTCTTATGAAGCTGTCGGAAGATATATTGATTTTTTTGCATTGTTTATAGAAAACACTTTTGCTTTTGCGATGTCTTTTAAATGTTGTCATAAGTGCATGATATAAAAGAGAAAACTTATTGGAACATTTATATATGCAGATATCGAGCAACCCATCGCTGAAATTTGCTGTCTGCAAAATAGGCAGGCCCAGGGCGTATCTGGATATATTGCCGAAAATGACAATGCCGCGGCCTGAAAAAACTGTTTTCTCATCGACTTCAACGGTTATCCTGGAGAAATTATAGCCCCAGAAGGTTTTCCAGATAGGCCGAAAATAATGAAGATGGGTGATATTGCCCTTTCTTTGGTCGTCAACGAGTTTTACAACCTCACCGTCAAAGCCAACGCCGCCGACCGAAGTAAAAAATCTGTCATTTGCCTTGCATAAATCCAGCGGCCGTAAAATCTCCGCTTCAAAAACACTTATCACGTTTTTAAGAGTTGTTTTATAGCCAAGCTCATTGGCCAGCAGATTTTCAGTGCCGCATGGAAGAAGCATCAGTGGCTTGTCGCTGCCTTCAAGGCCGTGACAAACTTCCCTGATTGTGCCGTCTCCGCCGGCGACAATAACCATAGAACAATTGAATTTAACTGCCGCCTCCGCCGCCAAAGCCCGTGCGTGAGATAAAGATTCGGTATGACTGATCTGCAGCTGGAAATTTTTCTGCTGCAGGTATTCTATGAATTTATTTACCATCAGCTTTTCACAGCTGGCGCCTGCGCTGGTGTTTATTATCAGGAATATGTAACCGTTGTCTGGTTTCATTATTTTAGTCTAATGTTATCTTTCTTTTCTTCGAGCCGGTTTTCGCGATTGCTTCTTCCATAAGATGCGCATAGCTCTGCGGTATGTGTTTTAAATTTCCAAGCCCAAGCTCTTTCTGGGCCTGTTCGATAGTATCATCGTCCGGCCCTTCAATTTCCACGAATTTTCCAAGCAGCGGCAGCTCGTCCAAAGCAACCTTGCAGCCGTGAAAATCCCAAAGACTTCTTTTCTTTTCAAATTCAAGTTTTTCTTTATAACCAAGTTCCTGAAAAAGCTCCGCAAGTTCTTTAGCTTTTTCAACCTTCAAGCCTATTTCCCGGCGGGTTTTGAAACGATGATTCTCTCTTGCGCCTTTATAAGTAAGCTCAATCGCCTCGCCTATATGGTTTTTATGTTTTCTTATTCGCAGACATCTGTCGGAATTGACCAGCGAATCTTCCGAATCGTCATAATAAGCGTCAGTCTGAATAAAATCGCCCTCGAATTCAGCACCCAACTGTGCCAGTTTTTTCGCAGTCGGCTCAAGACTTTCAACTTTCAATTTCAGTTCTATTTCCAAAGCCATATTTTCAGCCCGTAACAATATTAACTAATCTGGATTTTATAATGATTATCTTTTTTATCTCTTTGCCGGCGATGGCGGAAGCGACTTTTTCACAGGCAAGGGCCTTTTGTTTTATTTCTTCTTCGTCCGCATCGACAGAGACTATAATTTTATCCTTTATTTTGCCGAGAACCTGAACGGCGAGCTCAATCTCTTTTTCTTTAGCCAGATTTTCATCAAACTTCGGCCATTTTTCATAGGCAAGGGTGTTTTTATTGCCGAGTTTCTGCCAAAGCTCCTCGGCGACGTGCGGCGAAAAAGGCGCCAGAATAAGCACGAATGATTCTATTGCCTTTTTCGGTTTTGTTTCAAGTTTATTTAGATGATTGACAAAAATCATCATCTGGCTTATTGCCGTGTTGAACCGGAAATTATGGATGTCCTGTGTAACTTTCTTTATGGTCTGGTGAAGTGTTTTCTGTGTTTCTTCATCGGCCTCGATATCTTTTATACTGCTGTTTAAGTCGCCGGTTTCTTCGTCGATTGTTGTTCGCCAGAGTTTATTTAAAAATCTGTAAACGCCTTCGACTCCCTGCATATTCCAGGGTTTGGCAGACTCAAGCGGGCCCATAAACATTTCGTAAAGTCTCATCGAATCTGCGCCGTAGTCGTTAATGACCTTGTCGGGATTGACAACATTGCCTCGCGATTTGCTCATCTTTTGATTGTCTTCGCCGAGTATCATTCCCTGATTGATAAGTTTTTTAAACGGCTCAGCCGTGCTGACATAACCCAAATCGTAAAGCAGTTTATGCCAGAATCGTGAATAAAGCAGATGAAGCACAGCGTGCTCGGCGCCGCCGATATATAAATCGACAGGCATCCAGTATTTTTCCTTTTGTTTCGACCAGCTTTCCAGGTCATTGTCCGGGTCGAGATAACGCAGATAATACCAGCAGCTTCCAGCCCACTGCGGCATTGTATTTGTCTCGCGTTTCGCGGTTTTGCCGTCAGGCAGTTTTACATTAAGCCAATCATCAATCGTTGCCAGCGGCGATAAAGCTGTGCCCGAAGGCTTATAGCTTTCAACCTCCGGCAGGGTCAGGGGCAGTTGTTTTTCGTCAAGTGCGGTTATACTTCCATCCTCGTGGTGCAGAATCGGAAATGGTTCGCCCCAGTATCGCTGGCGTGAAAACAGCCAGTCGCGAAGCTTATAATTTACGGCCTTTTTGCCGAGGTCTTTTTCGTCGAGCCAGTTTGTAATTTTTTCTTTAAAATCCGCTGTTGATAAGCCGTTAAATTTTCCGCTGTTTATCGCAATGCCGTCGCCGGCAAAACAATATTCGCCTTTTTCGACCTGCCCGGCCAGAGTTTTGTCTTCCGGTTCGACTACCGGGATGATAGGCAGATTAAATTTCTTTGCGAATTCAAAATCGCGTTCATCGTGAGCCGGTACGCTCATTATCGCGCCGGTTCCATAACTAATCAGAACGTAATCGCTTATCCAGATAGGAATTTTCTGGTCATTGACTGGATTAATCGCAAAGGCGCCGGTAAATTCGCCAGTCTTGTCTTTGGCAAGGTCTGTTCTGTCGAGGTCGCTTTTGCTTTGAGCTTTTTTCTTGTAATCAGCAATTGCGGATTTTTTATCCGCAGTAGTTATTTCATCGACGAACGGATGTTCCGGCGCAAGTACCATATAAGTTGCACCGAAAAGCGTGTCGGGGCGGGTGGTGAAAACAGTAATCATCTCATCGAAGCCGTCAACTTTGAAATCGACTTCGGCGCCGGTGCTTTTGCCGATCCAGTCGGTTTGGAGTTTCTTTATTGATTCGGGCCAATCGACAAGTGTCAAATCGTCCATCAGTCTGTCGGCGTATTTTGTGATTCGCAGCATCCATTGCCGCATAGGTTTTCGTATTACCGGATAACCTCCCCGTTCACTTATGCCGCCGATTACTTCTTCATTTGCAAGAACGGTTCCCAGTTCGGGGCACCAGTTGACTGCTATTTCAGCCTCATAGGCAAGGCGATGGTCGTTCAGGAATTCTTCTTTTTCTTCTTTGTTCAGTTCGTCCCATTTATGTGTGCCGACGGGCTGGCCCATAACAGCCGGTATGGGATGAGCAGAGATGACTTGGCCATCGAGAGTGATGCATAATTTCCCTGCTTCGAGTTTCTTTATCAGTTCGGAAATTGGTTTTGCCTTTTGCTCGGCCTGGTCGAAATAGCTGTTGAATAATTTCAGGAAAATCCACTGTGTCCATTTGTAATATTTCGGGTCTGTGGTATCGACCTGCCTGTCCCAGTCGTAGGAAAAGCCGAGCGATTTGATTTGTCGCCGCATATTATTGATATTCTGCTGGGTTGTTTTGGCTGGATGTGTGCCGGTCTGGATTGCGTATTGTTCCGCGGGCAGGCCGAACGCGTCCCAGCCGATTGGATGCAGGACGTTAAAACCGTTCATTCTTTTATAGCGGGCGACGATATCGCTTGCGGTGTAGCCTTCCGGATGACCGACGTGAAGACCCTGTGCCGACGGATATGGAAACATATCCAGTACGTAGTACTTGGGCTTGCTCTTATCGCTGTCAGAAGCGGCAAAGGTCTTGTTTGTTTCCCAGTACGTTTGCCACTTTTTCTCTATATCGTTAAAGTTATAGAATCCTGTGTTTTCGTTCATAGTTTTTAGAGTCCTGAATGAGGGCATGTTCCGCCGGATGGGCAGGTATGACATTTGCTTCCTGCGGCAGGTTGTTTTACTACTGCGGCAAAGGTTGAAAACTGCTTCATAAGTTTTTTGCCGCTGCAGGCAGGGCAGGTATGGTCGGCTTTTGAATCAGCCTTTTCCAGAAACTCGCTTACCTTTCCGCAATCGGCGCATTTATATTCAAAAATGGGCATAAATTGACTTCCTGAAGGTTAATTTTACGGTAAAAACTCAATAGTATACCTATAGTTAGGATAGAGGCAAGTAAAACATTGACGTGCAAATAAGCCTTGTATGTCTTGTATTTAGGCAAATAAAAGGCTGGAAACCGAATCTTTCCAGCCTTTAAAAATTTAGTCTATGAAAATTCGTTTGATGTGCCTGTCGTAGATGTTTTCTGTCACTGTTTTTGCGATAATATCTTCGTATTTTTCCAGTGCGCAGATATAACAATGCCCCAGTTTTGCCGCGATTTTGTAGCCGACGTGGATTAACTGGCGGAAATTCGGGTTATAATCCTTACACTTCTGGTCGTGCCGCAGCGTATTTGCGAATTTCACACTGTCCCATTTGGCGACTGCCTCCGAATCGGGCAATTTTGATTTATCTATATCAATGACCGTTGCGTAAGGCCCGCAAAGCTCATCGAAATGTTCAAGAGCCTGACTGTAAACTTCTTTTGCGATATCAAGGCCTTGTCCGCCGGCCAGGGCAAGACCGATAATTTCTTCGAGCCAGGTTGTGCCTGCGGTTTTTAAATGCAGACCTGCGCCGGTCTTCTTCAATGCTTTTTTAATCGGCGTGTAAATTGAAAATTTATCGCTGCCGGAATGAACGCTTAATTTCAAATTATTCGGCAGACCGAACCGCTTTATAGCGAAATTAATGACCGCGATATCTTCGTTGAATTCCTTTTCAAATTGTACGACATCGCCGACATAATCGACGCCCTTATTAAATCTGCCGGTGAATTTCGGCGCGATTGTCTGAGCGGGAATTTTCTCAGCCGCGATGGCTGACAGTATAAAGAGCATTTCAACAGGACTTTGCGGCAGGTTCGATTCGTCCATTGAAACTTCCGTTACGAAATTATCGGCGCCTTTCTTCTCGGCCACGTGCCTGTAAATTTCCCCCGCCTTTTTTACAGCAAGCAGAAACTTTGCTCCGATTTTCTCAAGATCGTTTTGTGTTATGTTTAATTTGCCGCCGATGTCGGGTATTTCAATTGTGCCGATGAATTTTTTATTGGCTGCGATAAAAGCCTTTAAATCCTTTTCATCGCATTTTTGGCCGATATAGTCTGCCACGTCGAGCGTGAAGAAATTGCTTGGTTCGATGAATGAATCGACCGTACTTAAATTTATATGGTCGGCGTCAACATAATATGAATCTTTCCAGCCGAGCGCCTTTACTGCGGCATCCGCTTCATTTCTTACATCAGCCGGTTTAGTGCCGATGATGGAATGTTCTCTATTGGATTTATTCCAGACGGGGACTACATTACAGCCTTGCTGTTTGGCTTTTATTATAGCGGCAAGTTGCGCCTTGCCCTGGTGGGCAAATCTGTCGCCGATGCCGATGGACAATTTTTCAAGTTTCATTTTATAAACCTTTCAGTGATTTTTTGTTAAGCGGGGGGATTTTTCCGTTTCGCTGATTTTGCAATTTGTTCGGTATGCTCCAGGTGCTCGGCAATCGCCTTTGCGGCATTTTTTGCGTTACGGTCTTTCAAAGCCGAAAACATCTTTTTATGAAATTTTATCGCTATCGATATTTCGCTTTCGTAAAGGCTGGAAAATACCTGTGAATATTTGTGGTATTCCGCGATTGACTCAAATGCCGTGACAAGCGGCACATTTCCGCTCGCGTGGATTATAGACCGATGGAATTCCATATCTAATTTGAGGAACTCTACAAGATTGTCCCCTGCCAGTTCCATTTTTTGTATCAATTGCTGGAGCTCTTCAATCTGACGATCGCTTATTTTTTCACAGGCAAGAGTTATCGCTGCCGTCTCGATTACTTTGCGGGCGCAAATTATGTCCGAAAGGGTTACATTGACAAAATCCGGCGGCAAAAAATTTGTCGGCAGTTTCCGTTGAGAGACCTTCTGAACATAAGCTCCTGAGCCGGCCCTGATTTTTAGTATGCCCAGCTTCTCAAGGTCGTAAAGGGCCAGTCTTACCGTACCGCGGCTGACATTAAACTGCTCGCAGAGCTTTCGCTCGGCAGGCAGCCTGGTGCCGTCGCTGTATTTGCCCGATGCTATCAGGGCAATCAGTTCCCGCACAAGTTTTGTATGAAGCAGCTCCTTATTCATTTACGCCTCAAAATAAAATAATTGGTATATTTAATATACCAATATCGGCTATTCGTCAAGAACAAATATTAAAGACTCTTTCTTTTTTAGAGATTTTAACTTATGATATTTCAAAAATTGTAAAAGGTAAAAAATATGGCCAAGAAAATCCTGATACTTAATGGAAGTCCTAAAAAGGATGGAAATACCGCTGCGATAGTTGACTGGTTTTGTAAGGGTGCAAGTTCAAAAGGCGCTGATGTTGAAATTGTCCGCACGGCCAATTTAAAATATAAAGTGTCCGGCTGCATATCCTGCCGAAAGTGCCAGGAAAGTGAAAAATATGAATGCTGCATAAATGACGAGGCGAAACCTGTTTTAGCGAAAATGGCGCAGGTCGATGTGATTGTCTTTGCTACGCCGCTCTACTTTTTCGGCCCAAGCGCACAGATTAAACTTGTGATGGACAGGATGTTCTCGCTTTATAAATGGGACAATGACGCAGGGACTATGAAAACGCCGTTGAAAGGGAAAACTCTCGTTCTGCTTGCAAGTGCGTTTGAGGATATCGGTCTTGACGCACTTGAAAAACCATTCGCGCTGACTGCTGAATATACCGGAATGAAATTCGAATCAGTTCTTGTTGATAACGCGGGTGTATCGGGTGATATTTCGAAAAAGAGACCTGACGCAAAGGAAAAAATAGAAGCACTGGCAATGAAAATTTGTTAAGGAGAACAAAAATGAAAAAAGTATTATTAATTATTGTTGTTATATGTGCATTATTCTCATCGTACTGCAATGCCAAAAATGTTATAGTTCCATCTTCTGATGGACAATTGATAAGCTATAACGTATTCGGCAAAGGTGATGTTACGCTCGTATTTGTTCACGGCTGGGGCGGCGACAGCAGATATTGGCGATATCAGATTCCATATTTCTACAAAAAATACAGAGTTGTGATAATCGATTTAGCGGGGCACGGGAATTCAGAGCAAAACCGCAAAGTTTATACTCTTGAAGCGTTCGGGCAGGATGTAAAAGCAGTTGTCGAAGATGTGAACGCCAGGAGAGTAATATTAATCGGTCATTCAATGTCAGGCGAAATCGTCGCTGAAGCGGCAAGGCTGATGCCGGGGCGAGTCATCGGTATTATCGGCGCTGATTCAATACAAAATGTTGAAGACACTATGCCGAAAGAGCAATTTAAACAAATGGTCGATGGATTTCAAAAAGATTTTAAAGGCGAAGTTAAAAATTTCGTAGAACCGATGCTTGGCAAGGATATAAAACCGGAATTTAAAAAATGGATTATTGATGATATTTCCTGCGAACCTCCGTATGTGGCTATCAGTGCATTTAAAGAATATGTTATAAAATTTGAAAATAAAGGAATCGCGAATATTTTCAAGGAAGTTAAAGTTCCTGTGCGATGCGTTAATGCCGATCTTTGGCCGACGAATCCAGAAGCTAACAGGCGGTATATGTCGTCTTTCGAAGTAACGTATATAAAAGGCGCGGGGCATTTTGTAATGCTTGAAAGGCCGAGAGAGTTTAATAAAAAACTAAACGACAGTATCAAAGAGATAATAAAAATTAGTAAAGAACAGCATTAAACTATGTCGAAGGTGCCGATTCGTAAAGGAAAGTACTGGGTTTATATACTCAGATGTAAAGACGGAACGTATTATACAGGATATACGAACAATCTTGAAAAACGGGTTGCTCTGCATAACAGCGGCAAGGGGGCGAAATATGTTAGAAACAAACTGCCGGCGACATTGGCTTATGCCAAAGAATACCGGTATTATAAAAGCGCTTTAAACGGAGAAAAAGATATTAAAAAATTAAGTCATCAGAAAAAAGAAGAACTTGTAAAAAAATATGGAATCAAGGGGATACTGTGAAGATATTCCTCCGAAGCTTTGGCTGCCAAATGAACAAACTTGACACCAATCTGGTTGTTAACTCCTTTATACAGGCGGGTTTCGAGCTGACAGAAGAACCGACAAAAGCGGATGTTGTCCTTATTAATACCTGTTCTGTTCGTGATCACGCTGAGGAAAGGGTGCTGTCGCTGCTGGGGCATTTAAAACATATAAAGAAAAGCAACCCTGAACTTGTTGTTGCAGTCTTCGGCTGTATGGCTCAAAGATTAAAAGAGGATTTGCTCAGTCATCAGGCAGTTAATATTGTTTGCGGGCCGTTGCAGATACCGGAACTTGTAAATCTTGTGAACAAGACCATTGAGCAACACACGAAATTAACTGCTGTAAGCAGCGATATCAGACATAAATCTTCGCCGCAGCAATCAGACCAGCTTGACGATTTTGAATATTCTTATGACTCAGCGGAAAATAATCTTCCCGCGCAGGCGTATGTTCGTGTAATGCGAGGCTGCGACAAATTCTGCTCATATTGTGTTGTGCCTTATGTAAGAGGACCGGAAGCATCGAGACCGCCGGAAAAAGTTATCGCCCAAATCAAAAAACTTGCCGATGCAGGTATAAAGCAGGTAACACTGCTCGGACAGACGGTAAATTCATATCGTTATGAAAATTTTTCATTTGCGGATTTGCTTTACGAAGTAAGCAATATAAATGGTATCGAATGGATTAAGTTTGTTACCTGCTATCCGAAAAATTTTGATGAAAGAATTTTTAAGGCGATGGTTGATTTGCCGAAAGTCTGCCGGTATCTGCATATTCCCGCACAAAGCGGCTCGGACAAAATCCTAAAAGCTATGAATCGCGGCTATACCTGCGCCCAATATCTTCAAATTGTAGACAAAGCACGAGAGATTGTCCCTGATATCGCGATAGCGGGCGATTTTATTGTCGGCTTTCCTGATGAGACTGACGAGGATTTTCAAAAAAGTGTAGAACTTGTCGCAAAGGCTCAATATAAAAACACTTACATATTTAAATACTCGCCTCGCCCCGGCACAAGAGCTGATGAAAAGCTGGCCGATGACGTGCCGATGGAAGTAAAAAAGCAGAGGAATATCGAGCTTCTTGCGGTTCAGGAAAAAATCAGCGCCGAACTGAACAAATCTTTCGTTGGCAAAACTGTAAAAGTCCTTGTTGAAGGCACAAGCAAAAAATCCCATCTCGACGAGACCGGCAAAAAGGAATATCCCCAGCTTATCGGCAGGACGGCAGGCGATTGCATTGTTGTTTTTGACGGTCCGGCTAATCTGGCAGGGCAGTTTGCGGATGTAAATATCGACAAGACAAGTGCGTTAACACTTTTTGGTAAATTAACTAATTGATTTAGCCTGTTTTTTTCTCCCAGTTCTCTTCGGCTTCCGGTCGGCGGATATAGAATGGTACAAGGCTGACGGGGTCGGAAAATTTTCCTTCTGCCGCCATTTGTGTTCCAAGTCTGAAAACATTTGATGCCCTCGGCGACCAGTATTCCTTATCGAGTATTTTAATATTGTCTGTCTCAAATTTTTTAGCGTAGTAAAGCAGACCTTCGCCGAGCAGCCATATTGGTTCGCCGTCGAATTTTTCTTTGAACTCTTCGGCCTTTATCATGCAGTCCGGCAAAACCTTCTGCCATAAGCCGTTGTTTTTTTCAAAGACCGCGATGAAAAACTGCTCACGCTTGGCGTCGATTACCGTGGCAATTTTTCTGATGCCGCCGTCATCAACCCCGCACCTTTCTTTATTCATTTTTTTAATATTCAAAGGTGCGGGGTCGACATTCAGTGCCATCGCATCGCTTGTGTTTACAGCAACAATTTTACTCTGTGCCGCCAGTGCCATCATCTTTGCGACTGCAACCGAAATTCGTATGCCGGTAAAGCTGCCGGGACCAATAGAAATGTAGATACGGCTTGTCTGGTTAGCCTTTTTATTGAACTTTTTAAGTAGTTCAGTTGTAGTATCAAATAGTTCAGCACTATGACGAAGTGGGGCGGAAAAGGTTTTTTCGTCCGATAAAGTTCCATCGCACCCAAGAGCTACAGACCCGATTCTGCCGGTAGTCTCCAGTGCCAGGGCTAATATTTGGTTTGTAATTGCTGATTTTTTCATAAGTTCAGTTCTTTTAGAGAATTATCGGTTTTATATATTTTCTTAAATCACTCTTTTTTTTAAAATTTTACTCCATAGTCGGCCTTCGGCAGCCGATGTAATGACCGTGATAAGGATGAATATATTGGATTATATGATGAAATCCAAAAAACGCAAAATACTCTTGAAAACACTATTAATTAAAAACATAAATTTAACTTGAAAAAAGATGAAGTTTTTGTTAAAATGGATAATCTCAGTAACGGTCGTAATATGGACCCGAACTGTTCGACGAAATAGGGATGTTGCCTGAGCATCTTAAACTTTAATTAATTATAGGAGACAACCAGTGTCTATTAGTGTATCGACGGCGAGATGGCCTTTGTTGGGTGTCATTTTGGCGGCGCTATTTATTTTTGGCTCGGCAATTTCGCTTGGTTTAGCAGCGGACGATGCTTCTGCCAAGGCTCAGGCTATGCGGCAGACAGGCAAGCAGATTCTTGATGTTGGTTATGAACAGTACCAGAGAGGTCTGCATGACCAGGCAAAAGTAACGCTCCAAAAAGCAGCGGCATACCGGGATTATCTTAGCGTCTCCGATGTGAGCAAACTTGATGAACTTCTCACGGAGTTGGACTCGCAGTCCGGTCCTCAGGAAGTTAATCAGCCTGCACCGCAAAATATCGCAACAGAACTCTTAAGCCAGGCAAGGGATCTTGCCGCACAAGGGGAATATTTACAGGCAAAACAAAAGTATATGCAGGTCAAACAAAGCGGTCTGCTTTCCGGTCAGGAACTTGCGGCTGTCGATGCTGAACTTGCCGCTCTTGACCAGACTACGACACAGCAGACACAGGCTCAGTCGCCGACTGTCAATCCTGACTATATCAAATTTGTATCCGTAGACGCCAATGACGTCAATAAGGCGGCACAGGAATCGATGCCTGTTAAACAGCCGCAGGTCGATCAGGAGTTTATCACTCCTGCCCCGCAGATAGAGGCTAATGATGCCGTAGTTGAGTCGAATAGTCAGCGGGCAGAGCCTGTCCAGGCTCCACAGGAGCTGGCAAAAGAGAATTATATTGAAGTTGTTAAGCAAAAACAGCGGATTCAGCAGAGCTACACAAAAGCTGTGGTCAATGAAGCCATTGCAAAGGCTAAAGAGTATACAGATAAGCAGGACTTTGCCAATGCCAGAGATGAAATATCGCGTGCCTCATCGGTTGTCGAAAAGAATAAACTGCTTTTAGGTGATGATTATACACAATATACTGCCACACTGCAGCAGCTTTTAAACGAAGTTGGTACTCGTCAGTCGGAAACGGAACGCCAGAAAACCGAAAAGGCCAAGACTGAGGCTCAGGCATCGCAGGAAAAGCTCAGAGCCCAGCAGACTGCCGACAAGCAGAAGAGAATACAAGACCTCTTGACGCATGCTCAGGAATATCAGGAGCAGCAGAGATATGATGAGGCTCTTGCCCAGATGGATACGCTTTTGGCAATTGACCCGACAAACAGAGAGGCTTCAAGAAACAAGCAGATGCTTGAGGATATTATAAATCTTCGAACACAGCTTGAAATCAAGCGTGAAATAGGCAAACAGGAAGAGGCTGTTTTAACTGATACGCAAAGGTCTATGATACCTCATGCCGACCTGGTTACATATCCGCGTAACTGGCAGGACATAGCTGCTAAAAGGAAGCCGGAGATAATCTCAGGTCTTTCGTCTGTCGATGTCGAGGTTTACAAACAGCTCGAAACGATAGTTGATTTAAGCGCTCTTACTCCGGATACTCCGCTGAGTGAGGCGATAGAAGCCATAAAAACATCTGTCGATCCTCCGCTGAAGATTGTCGTGCGATGGAAAGACCTCGCGGACAATGCGTATATTGAACAGGACACAGTAATAGGAATGCAGGGATTTACCGGCATCCCTGTTGGGAAAGCCTTGAAAGAATTGTTGAACACGGTTTCCGGCGGTGTTGCAAACATAGATTATGCTGTTGAAGACGGTATTATAACCATAGCTACCAGAGAATCGCTGCCGGGCAAACTTGTTCCGAATGTTTATGATATTACTGATCTTATAGCCCCACCGGTGAATTTCCAGTCGCAAATACAGGTAAGCAGCGGTGGTGGCGGCGGTGGTCTTTCTGGTGGCGGCGCCACACAGGCAGAAGATACAAGTACAATCGCTGCTACAAAGGCTGAGATTATAGCACAAACAATACAGGACGCGGTTGCTCCTGATAGCTGGGTACTCACCGGCGGTCAGGGCACAATCACTACTTATGGAATCACCGGGTTAGGAATCTACAGGCTTGTTATAAGTCAGACGCCTCAGATTCACGACCAAATTAAAGAGTTTATGAAAAAGTTGCGTGAATCAAGTAGCCAGCAGGTCTCGATTGAAGCCAGATTTCTTTTCGTTACAGAAAACTTCCTCGAGGATATTGGTCTTGACACAAATTTCTTTATCAGACCGTTTGGAAAGGTTGGCAGCGGATTGATATTTAATCAGGGTTCATATGATTATACAGCTCCATCTCCGACAACTATTCCCGGCTCTCTGGGTGGCATAAGCAACGCGATTAGTCTTGTCGACGGTGGTACGTATGGTTCGATTATGGATGATTTGTCTGTCTCATTTTTCTTAAGAGCGACACAGGCACACAGAGACGCTAAAATGCTTACAGCTCCAAGGGTTACAGTTCTCAGCGGTGAACGGGCTTCTATCGTAGTAGCCAAGGAATCCTCTTATATTTCAGATTATGAATTCGAGGATATAACCTCTTCTACAGCCACGAATGCACAGGTAAGAACCATCGCCAACCCTACAACTGATGTTATTGCAGACGGAGTTACGCTTAATGTAGTTCCAAGAATAAGCGACGACAAAAAATATGTTGACCTTCAAATCGTTGCTAATTATTCAAAAGTAGACCTTGACAAACAATATCCTGTTTACTCTAACACCAATGGTGATCAGTATACTATTCAGCTTCCTGTCGCGGAAATTTCCGAAGTTCAAACGCATGTAAGTGTGCCGGACGGCGGTACATTGTTGATTGGCGGTCAGAAACTCAGTGCTGAGATTAACAGAGAGGCGGGCGTACCGGGTTTTTCAAAAATGCCTATTATCGGCAGACTGTTCAGCAACCGCAGCAAAATCAAGGATCAGGATGTACTGCTGATACTTGTAAAGCCTACGATTATGCTGCAGCAGGAAGCCGAACGCGAATATTTCGCTCCTCTTGAAGAAAAATAAATTTGTAACTTTTTGATGAATTAAAAGGCCGACATTAACGTCGGCCTTTTTTTTGACCTGTTTGACAAACTATTCAAATTTTTGTTTTACCGCCTGGTAACCGTAATGTGCCAGCAGATTATCCAGAATAATCATCGCGGTATAATTTTCAGCTACCGGCCAGATTCGTGCTACAATTGTCGGGTCTCTCCTTGTAATTGCGGCCAGCATTTTGTTCTCAAGCGTGTATTTGTCGACGGTTCTTTGCTGTTTATCGATTGTCGGCGTTGGTTTTACTGCAAGTCTTACAATTATATCCTGTCCCGTTGAAAGTCCGCCGGTTATACCGCCGGCATTATTGGAGTCGAATACTACTTTACCCTTTTCCGAGTGCATCTGGTCGTTGTTTTGCGAGCCGGTCATATCCTTTACAGAAAAGCCGGCACCTATTTCAACGCCTTTTACAGCTCCTATGCCGAGCATTTTTCCCAGTTCAGCGTCGAGCTTGTCAAAAATCGGCTCTCCAAGACCGGCAGGAACGCCTCTGACGACAACCTCCACAACGCCGCCCGCTGAATCACCGCTTGCGGAAATCCTGTTGCAGGCGCTTACCATTTCTTCTGCCGTCTCTATGTCGGGACAGTTTAGGATATGATGAACGCCATATTTTTCCTCTATTTCAAGGGCATTTGTTTTCGGAGTTTTATCGCGAATCTTGTCGATTTCTTTTTCCACCTCTGCGAAAACAGCTATTTTTTCGAGGAATCGCATTTCAGCGTTTATTCTGCCGTTTACGTATAATTCCTGATAAAACGGGTCAAGGTCCCGCCGCATCTTTTTGTAATTCTGCGTGTATTTTAAAGCTTTGGAACCATCTAATTGTCTGCATCGTATGCCGGCAAGTTCCCTGACGAAACTAAAAACCTCTATGCCGCATTTCTGAAGAACTTTCTTGGCGATGAAACCCGCGGCCACAATTGTCGAAGTATATCTGCCGCTGAAAATTCCTGCGCCGATGGAATCGTCAGCGAGGCCGTATTTCATAAAAGACGCATAAGAAGCGTGTCCCGGCCGGGGCGTACGGTTTGTATCCTGATACTGCTTTATATGGATAAAATGTCTGTCGAGGTTCGGAATAAGAATAGTCAGCGGAGTGCCGTTGGTCAGGCCCTTATTTTTCGCGTTTTCTACGGTGTCGGCGGCGTTGATGCCGGTATAGATTATCGGTAAGTCGGGTTCTTTGCGGGGCGAGCTAAGCTCATCGGCTCCGGGCTTTCGCAAAAGCAAATCGCCGTAGATTTCCTGCTCTGTTATCGGCATTGCAGGGGGATGACCCTGTATTACAGCAGTCAGGCCGTCCTGATACGAGCCGCCTGCTACAGTTACCTGAAACATCCGTCCAAAATGACAGCCTAACATTATATATCTCCTGTTGTTATGGGTAATTCGACTGCAAGAGTATAAATAGGAAGGTTCTATTGTTCAAGATAAATTTATATTGGCGCCCAGTTGTTTCATTAATTTAACGAAATCCGGGAATGTTACATTCATTGCTTCTGCTGTGCCGATTGTGCAGGGCGTATCGAGTGCCATAGCCGCAAGAGAAAGGGCCATTACAATCCTGTGGTCGCCTCTGCCGTCAAGTTCGGCGGCTTTTAGTTTGCTGCCGTGAACAATCAGGCCGTCAGGCAATTCCTCTACCCTCGCTCCAAGTTTTGAAAGTTCCTGAGCCATACATTTTATTCGGTCAGTTTCTTTTTTTCTTGCCTGCGGAACATTCAAAAATTTTGTAGTTCCGGCGGCAAATGCCGCAGTTACCCCCATCGCCGGCAAAGCGTCAGGCGTTCTGTTCATATCAATTTCAACACCTTTAAGTTGGCTCGATTTTATATGAACGCCGGCAGGGGTAATGTCAATTTTCGCTCCCATCTGTTTAAGATATTCGACAACGGCTTTGTCAGGCTGGCTGTCCGAAAAATCAAGGCCGGTGATAGTAATATCGGCATCGAGTATCGCAGCGGCGCAAAGGAAAAATGTCGCGCTTGAAAAATCTGCCGGAATCTGTTTATCAAAGGCTTTGTAATTCTGTCCGCCTTTAACAATGAAACGTTTCATATTCTGATTTTCATATTTGATGTCCTGCCAGTCGAGCCAGTCGAGTGTTATTTTCACATAATCAGGCTCATTGAGCAGGGGCACAATAATTTCAGTATCTTTCAGTGCCAATGGTGCCGCAAGCAGCAGACTGCTTAAATACTGACTCGTGAAACATTCGATAGTTGTTTTGCCGCCGATAAGCTGACCTTCTATTTCGACAGGAGCCGAACCGTTATTTTTCAAACTCCCAGCTTTTGCGCCGAGTTCATTTAACGAATCGAGTAAAGGCTGTATCGGTCTTGTTTGTATTTGTGCGTCGCCGGTGAAAGTTACCTTTTTGCCCTTTGGCAAAAGAGCGGCCGAGCCGACAGCCAATCGCAGGGTTGTGCCGGAATTGCCGACGTCGATAATTTCATTTGGAACTTTTAATTTTCCGTTTGTGCCGGTAATTTTCCAGCAGGTTTTATCCGAACAGTCTGTTTTTGCGCCAAGCAGGCTATAACATTTGATAGCGCTTGATGCGTCATCTGAAATCAGCGGGTTTCTGATAAGACTTTTACCATTAGCCAGAGATGCGATTGCGACGGCGCGGATAGTATGCGATTTGGACGCGGGGATAGCGACTGTGCCTCTTAATCGTGATTTACTGGCTTGCAGTTTCATTATTGATGCCGGTAAATTTCCCAGCCCAGATAATTATCAAGGGCTTCTGTGATTGCATCGGCCTTGGAGCAGAGGTTTACGGCGACATGATGCTCGAAACCGGCCTTGCAGATATACGTTAAGAGCGACTGAAGGTTTTTAATCTTCATAACGCCGTAGCCGCCGAAACTGTTTATCGTATCGTTGGTAAATTCTCCCTGTCCGGTATATGCCGTTATTAAACCTGCGGCATCATCTGTAGTAACTCTGCAGAAGGTCGCCTTGTTGGGAGCTATTTTACCGACAACAGCGCCGCAGGTATTCTGTTTTCCGACAGTACCTGCTAATATTGCCTGATATTCCATTTTTGCAGATTTTAAAAACGATTTCGGCAGATTGCTGCAGTGGAACAGCACGCATTTATCAGGATTATTTCCGAAATTATTGTTCCAGTCTAATAGTGCGCTAGGCTTTCCGCCTGCAAGTTGCAGAATATACATTCCCAAAAGGCCGGTTACGTCAACTTCGCAGGCGCTTGGACAAAGTCCCTGGCTCATCATACTCATAACTGTGCAGGGCACAATGCCGAAAAATTCTTCCATACTTGTCCAGCACTGAACCGCTGTTCCGGCGAGATTAAGGTCTTTAATCCAGCAATCAACGACATAGCCGAATTTCGCCATCCTGACAAGGGCGTTATTCGGAATGCCTTTTGTCGAGACGTATTTTTTTATCGCTGTCAGTTTGTCCTTTACAGCTTTGTCATTTTCTCTTAATTTTTCAGTTCTGCCGAAAACTTCCGACAAATCGAGTGTTTCGACCGAGATGCCGGCAAGCTCAAGAATTTTTTCGCTGTACCGGACGGTATTAAATGCGCCTGTTCTTGCCCCGATTGCGCCGAATCGAACATTTTTGAGACCCCTTACGATTCGACAGACTGACGCGAACTCGTCGAGCTCTGTTTTAAACTCCGGCGAATTTACCTTAACGGTATGTGATTTTGTAAGAGTGAAGGGGACTCCCGATTGTCTGAGGTTGTTGCAGACGCTTATTTTTCCGCAGAACGAATCGCGTCTGTTTGCGACTTTCATCTTTGCCGCGTCGTCAGGCTCGGCCTGGATGATAATCGGCACATTCAGACCGCAGCTTTTGATAACCTCGGCAACGCCTTTTTCATCGCCGAAATTAGGCAGCGTTATTATTATGCCGTCGATTTTGTCGCCGTTTCGGGCAAAAAGCTCCGCGCATTTTTTCGCGTCGCTGTAAGTCTCAACGCTTCCGAACTTCGTATCTTTCTCTGTCAGACAAACTGCGTCATAACCGTTTTTTTTAAGTACGTTAAGTATATCCTCACGGCCCTTTTTGGCCAGCAGTGCCGGGAAAAAACCTCTATTGCCGACTATAACTCCAAATGTCATCTTTGCCATTTTTTCAACTCCTATAAAGGGCCTAAAAACTTATTTCCATTGTAATGAATCATATGTTCAGGTATCTCCGCTATCCATACTTCTGTTTCCCATGCGATATTTTGAAGATGTTTTCGAAAAGTCTCAAAATTGGGAAATGCACTGACATAGATGAGCTTGGCGGAACATTTTGAAAACATTTTTTTAAGTTCGATTACTCTTTTTGCGGACATTGGTCCGTGGGATGTTACTACCTCAACTAAAAAAAACCATTTTCGTTTGGAATCATACAGGATAATATCCGGCAGCTTGTCATGTTTGTTAATAGTTAAATCCAAACCGGCTATCAGTTTTTTATTTAAGTATAAACTTTTATTGGCAGTGTCTCCAAAATATACAACTTGCGCAGCCTGAGCAAAGCGAGGGGCAAATTCTTTTATAACGACAACCTGTACTTCATTATGTTTTCCGGGCGATATTTCCAAAACCTGCCCGTCTAATTCAAGAGGCACCATCGTTGTTCTTCTTTTGCCTTGGTATATCTCTGATAAATTGCCTTTTTGAGTCTTAAATTCCTCACATAATTGTTTCCATTCTTTGTTGCCCCATTTTTTAATAATTTTTAATGCTGCTGTGGAAATGGCATAGTGAGCCTTGGGGCTGTTTGTCGGCAATTCGGGATTGTCGGGATTGTAATCAGCTATATTTGCCTGTACAAATTGATGAAGAACATGTCTCCTGAAAGTTTCTCTTGTATTTGGAGCATATTTTTTATGGTATTTTTCGGACGCAAAAGCCATAATGTCTTTACTTATGGTCATACTTGCTCTTTCCGCCTTATCCCAATGGTCTTTTGGTTTAATATTACATAATGCCAGAAGGGTTAAAGCGGACATTTCATTTTGCTGCTCTCTTGGAAGGCCTAAATCCTTAAGGATTTGTTGTGCATCCTTGATTTTAGACATTGGCAAGAATCCTTTCATCGCAGGCAGTCTCGTTGAATGCCAGATTGGCCAACGAGTCTATTTCTTCTGGTGAGTTGGCAGTTGACAGTGCTTTTTTTCCAATTTCAATGATTGTTTCCAAAGATGGAAAAGATAATGAATTTATTTCTGTTGCGCCAACTTGTGTACTGCCGTTCAGACCGCGAAAATATTTGTCGTAAAAGGAGCTATTGTACAAAACAGCCAATCCAAACGCCTCTTCTTCCGTCAGAAATCCTTTTGGTCGATATATATAATTGAGATGATTTTCCAAACCAATAAGTTCATAGGGATAAAGTCTGCTGATAAAGGGAGATGCTACTAATCTTCGTGCTTCTTCTTTTGCGCTGAATCTCCTTAATAAAACATAGTTTCTATTGGGTATCAGCAATCGCAGCGATTCAGGCGATTCTTCAATATATTGAGGTTTTCCGGACTTATAAGTTGGCCAAATAATTCCCATCGCTTTGACGTTATGCAGCCATAGAAGAGGGACATATTTTTTGTTTTCCATTTTCTCTTCAGTGATGAATTTTTTAGCTCTAAAAGCTACTACCGGCCCTGTTGATATCTTAAGCCCATATTCATCCAGAGACCCTTTCCATTCCCGGAATCTGACAGAAATTTGTTCCCAGTTTTCCTGGGGAATTTTTAATACTTTATTTTTAGTGTTAAGATCGATTATACTTGCAAGAGATATTGTAGTGGTTTTAGATTTTTCAATATCTTCTATTCCACTGCTTGAAGAAATGATAACAGATTTTTCCTTTATACCAGCCTGCCAGTTTTCTTCACGTGTAGCTTTGAGAATGATATTTTCCTGCAAAACGCTGTCTTTTTTGAACGCTTCTTTTCTTGAGTTGAATAGATGAATAAATTCCGGTCTTGCAATACTAAAAAACTTTTCCCGAAACAATCTAAAATAATTTCCTGACGCGAAACTGCGAGGTACAATAAAAACAAATTCACCATTTGGCTTTAAAACAGATGCTGCTATCGCCATAAAGAGAAAATAAATATTGGGTTGACCACAAACCACCGCTGATGCGGCTATTGACCGGATATCTGTTTTCGCCAGCTTGAAATAAGGAGGATTTGATATACAGATATCGTATTTAGAATCGCTTTCAGGTTGATTGAAAAACGACGGTGCTGTTTGAAGATTATGCGCATTATTTAATACAAAATCTTCTTTATAGATTTGATATTCTAATAATATATTTCTCTCTTTTAGATAAGTTTTTAAATATTTAATAGTTCTTTCTAATAGTTCTGCAGTTTTTTCGTTGTTTTCATAGGCAGTAAGTTCGATTTTGGCGGGTTTTTCTTCCTGACAGGCAAGGTATTCGCATAAAGCGCATCCTAAAACTCCCGTACCTGCGCCGGCGTCTAAAATCCTTATCCCCTTTTTTCTCTGCCCGATTTGTGCAGACATTAAATCGGCTATCTCAACAGGAGTGAAATATTGCCCTGTTTTTTTCCTTTTTTCCGGTGAACTGTTTATGCAATATAATTGGCCGATACGACTTGCGTATTTTGCAGGCCGCTCCTGACCTTGAGGTTCTGGTATCTCAAAATGTAATTGATGTTGATGTTCAGATTGCATATATTTTTTACGAGTTTCCGTCTTCAAAGTTTGGCGATAATTACGCCGATTAACTCAGTAAATATACCAAAATCCTGTGTATAACACAAAATAGTTTTAACTCTTTATTTTTGACCATAATAGGCGTTTTTGCCGTGCTTGCGGAGATAATGCTTATCGAGCAGCAGTTTCGAAATCGGCGTTATATCCAGATTTAACATTACCGTACCGAACGCAAGTTTGGCTGTGTTTTCCAGAACTACGGCATTTTCCACGGCCTTTTCTGGACTTACGCCCCATGTAAACGGCCCGTGACAGGCAACCAGAACAGCCTGCATCTGAAGCGGGTCGATATTTTTGAATCTCTTTGCTATTATTTTACCGGTATTAAGTTCGTAATCATTTTTGATTTCGGAATCGGTTAGACAATTGGTAACCGGCACCGCTCCGTAGAAATAATCGGCCCCAGTCGTACCAAGCGGCGGTATTTCCCGACAGGCCTGTGCCCACATCGTGGCGTATGTCGAATGTGTATGACAGATTCCTCCGATATCAGAAAATGTCCGGTACAGTTCAAGATGAGTCGGCGTGTCAGATGATGGTTTCAGTTTGCCTTCGATTACATTGCCCTGCAAATCGAGCAGGACGATTTGCCCCGGCGTTAATTTATCATAAGATACGCCGCTGGGCTTTATGGCGACAACGCCTTTTTTACGGTCAATGCCGCTGACATTGCCAAAGCTGTAAATGACGAGGTTTTGTTTTTGAAGTTCTAAATTTGCTTTGCAAACGGATTTTTTTAATTGTTCAAACATTATTTATTGACCTTTTCTTTAATTTCAAGTAATTTTTTCATAACATCAGCTAACGTGTCTTTATGGCCTTTTATGCCGAACGTGTCGTGAAGTTTTTTATAGAGTTTATATAATTCGGCATAAACTTTATGATTTTTTACGTTTGGCTTGTATGTTTTTTCCTTTACGCCGCACATCGCAGACTGTGCGGAGGCAAAATTATCAAACCCGCCTGCCTTTTTGCCCGCGACTACCGCCGCGGCAATAGCCGAACCTAACGCGCAGCTCTGTGCCGAGCGTGAAACCTTCATTTCTCTGCCGGTGATATCCGCGTAAATCTGCATCAGCAGGGGATTTTTCTCAGCGATACCGCCGCAGTTGATAATCTCTTTTATTTTTACTCCGTATTCTTCAAAACGGTTGATAATTGTCAGTGCGCCGAAAGCTGTCGCCTCAATCAGTGCACGATAAATTTCTTCCGGCTTCGTATGAAGTGTTTGGCCGATAAGTAATCCTGTCAATCTCTGATCAACGAGAATTGTCCTGTTGCCGTTGTTCCAGTCCAGGGCAAGCAAACCCGATTGAGCAGGTTTAAGTTTTGCCGCTTTGTTTGTAAGCTCTTCGTGCGAGCCTTCGATTTTTCCGCCCGGCTGAATATAATTTACAAACCAGTTAAAAATATCGCCGACAGCGGATTGTCCTGCTTCGAGCCCCCAAAAATTCGGCAGTACCGAGCCGTCAACTATTCCGCAAACGCCCGGAATGTCTTTTAATTTTCCTTTTTTCGGACTCACAATAATATCGCAAGTGCTTGTGCCTATTATCTTTACGAGCGTGCCATTTTTGACGCCCGAACCTACCGCTCCAAGATGTGCGTCGAAAGCGCCGACAGCGACGGGAATATTTTCAGCAAGTCCCAGTTTTTTTGCCCACTGTTTGGAAAGTCCGCCTGCGGCAGTCTCGACGGTATAAGTTTTTTTATAGAGCCGCTCTCGCAATGCGCCGAGCTTGGGATTAAGTTTGCTTAGAAAATTTTTCGCCGGCAATCCGCCCCAATCTTCGTTGAACATTGCTTTATGACCTGCTGCGCATCTGCCGCACTTGAGATTTTCAGGTTTTGTATCGCCGACGAGAATTGCAGGTATAAAATCTGCGCATTCGACCCAGCTGTAAGCCGCGTCGAAAACTTTTTTATCGACGTTCAGACAATGCAGGATTTTGCTGAAGAACCATTCGGATGAATATGTTCTGCCGCACTTGGCAAGATATTCGGGATGAAGTTTTTTCGCAAGAGCGGTAATCTGTGCCGCCTCAGCGTATCCTGTATGGTCCTTCCACAGCCATGCCATTGCGTTGGGGTTGTTTTTAAACTTTGGGAGCATTGATAGGGGAGTGCCGTTTTTATCGACCGGGATTGGCGTTGAGCCTGTTGTGTCAACGCCGAAACCGATAATTTTATCGGCTGAAAACTTTTTATCGTTTTTCTTTGCCTGTATTAATGCGTTTTTGACGCTAACCTCGATGCCTTTTATATAATCAGCCGGGTTTTGCCTTGCGACATTCGCGTCTGAATGGTCGAGTATGATGCCGGCTTTGCCCGATGGGTATGAAAAGACGGCCGTTCCGATTTCATCGCCGTTTTTTGCGTTGACGATAACACATCTTACAGAGTTAGTTCCGTAGTCGAGTCCGATTGTGTACGCCATATTTTTCTCACTAAGTTTATTTTAAAAGACCGAATTCTCTTAGCCAGTATTCCGTTTCGGCTTCGGTTATACCTGTAAATTTTGCCTGCGGCTCCATTTTTCTTTTTCTTTTTTTCTCAAGCTGTTTTAGTATTTCCGTCCAGAAATCGACGCAGTCGACCGCGGTCGCTTTTTTCTTTTCCGCCGCTCTTTTAATCCTTCTGTCGCTGCTGACGACTATAAGACTTTTCGGGGCACTGCTTTCGACAATCATCGTTTCAATAATATCATCAGCTTCGCGGCTGGTGCCGGAAAAAATTATTTCCAGGCAAAACAAATTATTAAAAGGTGATTTGTCTCTCGGCCCAATTCCGTCAAAGACAAGAGAACCTTTCTTTTTTGTTCTGTAAAGATAATCGTTTATTATCTGACAAATCTGGACATCGGTGATTTCTGAGGAATGCTCTGTCAGATTCTGCACGGTCCGCAGCAAATTATATCCGTCGATTATCAGCACATTAAATTTCCCGCGCCGAATATCTTATTTCGCCGCCGACGATTGTATATTCGACCTTGCCCTTTAGTTTCCAGCCGTTGTAAGGGCAGTTTTTGCTTTTCGAACGGAACTTATTCACATCGACCGTATATTCAAAATCAGGGTCGATGATGGTTATATCAGCCTGTTTGTCTTTTCCTAAAGTGCCTTTATCGACGCTGATTATTTTCGCCGGGTTAACGGCCATTATCGAGACAAGCTGCGGCCAGTCTATTATTTTCGGCTCAATCAATGCCTTGATATAAAGTCCCAGCGCGCATTCAAGACTTGCTATTCCGAACGGCGCCGCGAGAAACTCAAGTTCTTTTTCGCTTTTCAGGTGCGGCGCATGGTCGGACGCAAGCGCGTCGATTATGCCGTCTTTTATCGCCTGCTTTATAGCCTCGATGTCTTTGGCTGTTCTTAGCGGCGGATTGACTTTATAATTTGTATCATAATCACAGCAGGCATCATCGGTCAAAAGCAGATGATGCGGCGCAACCTCGCACGTTATCGGCAGACAATCCTTTTTGGCTTGTCTTATCAGTTCTACCGATTTTGCGGTTGAAACATGCTGGACGTGGTATCGCATATTTGTCTTTCGTACAAGCTGAATATCCCGCCAGAGCATCATTTCTTCAGCCAGCGGGTCTATCCCCGGCAGTCCGAGCACTGTCGAATTGAAACCGGCGTTCATTGCGCCGGCTCCGGCAAGTAAATTATCCTGACAGTGCTGGCTTATAACGATATTTTTGAACATCGATGAATATTTGAGCGCCCTTAGCATCACAGCGACGTTTTGCACTCCGCTTCCGTCGTCTGTAAAGCCGACTGCGCCTGCCTGAGCCATAAATCCCATTTCGCTAAGCTGTTCGCCCGCTCTGCCTTTTGTGATTGCTCCCATCACATATACGTGCGTCCTTCTTGCCTGGCGGCCCATTCTGTGGATGTACTCGACGCTTGTCGCGTCATCAATCGCAGGGTCGGTGTTCGGCATACATACTACTGATGTAAATCCTCCCGCGACAGCGGCTGACGAACCGGATGCTATTGTTTCTTCTTCCTCATTGCCGGGCTCGCGGAAATGAACGTGAATATCAATCAGACCGGGCAGCACAAGTTTGCCTGTCGCGTCGATTATTAAATCTGCCTTCGGTTCGATTCTGCCGACCTCGGCGATTTTACCATCGACGGCATAGACATTGGCTTTTTGATTTATCTTATTAGCCGGGTCGATTACGAAACCATTTTTTATAAGTATATTTTTAGCCATATTATAGAAGTTTAAAGTTTAAAAATTAAAGCTTAAAACCATAGTTTAAAATTTAAAATTTATTTTTGCCTTTCAAAGTCAATATGCTTGCACCAAGAATATTCGCCAATTCTTTTGTTTCATTTAAGAGGTAATCTAATCGTTGGTTGCGAATATCTTTGGCATCTCGAAGTAATCCCAGCCAATATAAGCTTTCATTGGCGGATTTAAGAGAATATCCAAAAAAGTTGGTAAAATCTCTCTTGGAACTTGAACCTTTAGCTTCCACGATATTTGCACAGATAGATGTAGATGACCTTAATAATTGATTTACGATAATATTAGCTGAATTATCTTTCGGCAGAGAGTCCAAAAACTTTATCATATTAATTGAATACTGATAAGCTCTTTGCTTCAATTCAGGTTTAAGTTTTGAGTTTTGGTTTTGCATTTTTATTTTTAAGTTTTAAGTTTCTTTTGTCATTGCCGCCTGATTGACAAGAAACAGCACCGCCATTCTCACCGCAAGGCCGTTTGTTACCTGCTGCAGGATTACACTGTTTGCCCCGTCAGCGACTTCGCTTTCTATTTCCACGCCTCTGTTAATCGGGCCCGGATGCATAACGAGAATGTCTTTTTTCGCTTTTTTCATTCTCTCGACCGTCAGGCCGAAATAGTGAGAGTATTCTTTTATAGATGGGAATGGATTTGTTCCCATTCTTTCAAATTGTATTCGCAGCATATTGATTACATTGACCTGCCCGATAACCGCGTCCAGCGAATAGCTTACCTGTACCGGAAGCTGGTTGATTTTTGCCGGCATAAGAGTAGGCGGGCCGACAAGAATTACTTCGGCGCCGAGTTTTGTCATCGCGTATATATCGCTTCTTGCCACTCGCGAATGAGCGATGTCGCCAACGATTGCGATTTTAAGCCCTTCGAGCGAGCCTTTTATTTTTCTTATTGTGAAAGTATCCAACAGTCCCTGTGTCGGATGTTCACAAAAGCCGTCGCCGGCATTGACAACACAGGCGTTGATATTTCTGCTTAGAAATTTTGGCGCTCCTCCTGCGCTGTGTCTTATCACGACGATGTCAATTCCCATTGCTTCGAGATTCCTTGCGGTATCCAGAAGCGTTTCGCCCTTGTTTACGCTGCTGCTTTTCTGTGTGAACTCTATGACATCTGCGCTTAATCTGTTGGCCGCAAGGGTAAAACTGTTTCGGGTTCTTGTACTGTCCTCGAAGAACAGGTTAACTACTACCTTGCCGCGAAGAGTAGGGGCCTTTTTGATACTTCTCGTGCTTACCTGCTCAAAGCCCTGGGCGGTGTCGAGAATATATTCGATTTCCTCTCTGCTCAGCTCCCGCAGCCCGATAAGGTGTTTGCGATTCCATATAAATTCTTTTTTGCTCATATTACAATTACTCTATCTTTGCCGTCGGATTCCACAAAATTAACCTGTACGGACTTATCCGCCGGCAGGTCGACTTTAAGGCCGGCAAAATCCGCGTGTATGGGAAATTCTCTACCGGCTCTTTCGACCAGCACGGCAAGTCTTATTGCTTTTGGTCTGCCCAGGTCAATCAGCGCATCCATTGCCGCACGGGCGCTTCTGCCTGTGTATAGAACATCATCTACAAGAATGAGTATTTTATCGTCGATATCGAAACCTATTTCTGTGCTTCTGACCAGCGGCTGGCTTTCGCCTTGAGGATTGTTAATGTCGTCGCGGTAAAGGGTTATATCCAGAGTGCCGCAGGGAATTTTATTTTTGAGTTTTTTGGATAATACCTCGGCCAGACGTTTGGCAAGGATCTCTCCTCTGCTTCTGATACCTATAACAACAATTTGGTTGTCCCTGGTCGCCTTTGAGATAATCTCATCGGCCAGAGTTGTAATGCAATCAGCGATTTTATCGGAGCTTAAAAGAACTTCCATATTATTGCTTAATCCCAATCTCCAGACGTCCGAAATAGCTTAGAAGAGTATAGCAACAGGACTATCCTTTAGCAAGGCGTAAATCGGCCTTATTTTATGCCGTTAACCGTGTGCGTCTAAAGAGTTAAAAAATAAAGTGGGCGCTCTGGAAAAACTAAACAAAATGTGGTATAATAGATGTGAATTTTCTAATTTTTAAGGGTACTTTTTTGGTTCGCAGATTTTTAAATCTGGCAGCAGTTGTATTGTTGTTTTGCACAACTTTGGTTGTAGCGGCAGCCGTTCAGCCGGCCGCTCTTGATTTTGTCGGGCTGTACAAAGTCGGCGATATAGACCCTAATCTTACAGGTAAAGGCCTGAGCATCGGCCTTATCTGCAGAAGTGATACGTATGTGGATTCAAGACCTCAGAATGATTACAGGCCGGATGTTTCTCATAAATGTTTTGAAGGCCTTAAGGTGAATTTTTACGATGACCAGTCCGGCAAACCCGGTACTTCAAGTCACTCAACAGCTATCGCTTCAATTCTTGCCGGTTTTGACGCAAACGCATTTTATCAGCCGCTTGGTAATTTTTCATACAAGGCCGCTGTGCCTGATGTGGAATTGAATGTCTACGAGTTCTGGCATTTTATAACGGACTATGTATTTCCGGGCCGTTGGCCAAAAGAAGATTTGCTTACGATGAGTCTTGGCTGGTCTTGCGAAGCATGGTGGACCAGGGGCATTGACAATATGGCCGAGGATTTCGGTCTTTTGGTAATCGCTTCAATCGGCAATGGGAAAGATTCTTATGATTTGCCATTATACCCGGCCGCAGGTGCCAATGTTCTTGCTGTTGGTGTTGTTGATTCAAATGGTTCGCTGGCCGACTTTGGCGTGCCTGATGCGAATCGTTCTACCGCGGGTCCAACGCTTGACGGCCGCTGCAAGCCCGACATAGTTGCACCGGGAAATTGTCTTGTTGCCGTAGCAGGCACCCAGGGCCTTTACAGACCCAGCGGCGATTATTCGAGTTTTGCCGCGCCCCTGGCAGCCGGTATCGCTTCCATACTTATTCAAAAAGCAAAGCAGGAGCCGGATTTGCAGTTTGCGGCGTCTCCTTTTGCAGGCAATTGTGTAATAAAATCTATTTTAATGACCAGTGCGAAAAAGCTCACCGGCTGGCACAAAGGTTATCCTGACAGCAATGACGATTATGAATATCCGCTCGATTTCAGACAGGGAGCCGGGCTGGTTGACGGCCTTGCCGCCTACAATACTCTTACAGCAGGTATGCATCGTGACGGCGATGTGAATACGGCAGGCTGGGACATCAATATTATTGAGCCTAATTATATCGTGGAAAAAGTTTACAGATTCCAGACCGACGGCACTGCAAAAAGCCGATTGACCGCGACTCTCGTATGGAACAGAATTTATGAAAACCATTATCCATTTAATCTCCAGTTGAGCTTATTTAGCAATTTGCAGCTTCAGTTATGGACCATTGACAGCGCAGGCAGGTCTAAACTTGTTGATTACAGCGATAGTCCCGTTGATAATATTGAGCATATTTATGTGCCCCTTGACCCTAATGCCGCCTATGAACTTGTTGTCTCTTACAGCCTCGGTTCTCAGCTTCCGGATAGTTTTACCTCTTACGGCCTTTCCTGGCAGGTTGCCGGCGAAAATTCCGAAAAATAAAAATTTACCCTCTGTTTAACCATAATATTGTCCATTGCACACTAAGTATTGCTTTCAAATCCTGCACATTTTAAGACCATAAAAAATTTTTTCGTAATTTCATCTGCTCCTGCCTCAATATTCTTTCATGAAAATTTGTATTACAGGACTTTGAGTATTTTTCCGCCGCTTCGTTCAGCCGGCACCGTTTTATTTCGTAGTATATATATAAAGAACGATTTTATACGGGGGCGCTATACCCCCGAAAACTTGAAATTTGGAGGTTTTAACGGTGATGAAAACGAAATTAACGGTGATTATGGTTATTACGCTTCTGTTGAGTGTCTCAAGTCTGGCTACTCCGATTTACGGAACTGTTACTATGAGCCTGTCCGGCTACGGGGCAAATGATACAATGACAATATGGGGCGGTGGCTGGAACGGCCTGAATGTTTCCGCCGGCCAGTTTATATTTAACAAAACCGCAGGGACAGACCAGGGTCAATACCTTGACAATGGTCTTATTGGCGGTTTCTGTATGGACCTTTCTGAATATTTGACACCCGGAAGTCTTACTTATGATGTGCTCAAAGTGCAGGATGGCCCAAGGCCGACGGTGTTTCTCGGTGGTTCTATGGGACAGGCAAAAGCTGATTATCTGGCCGAGTTATGGGGCAGATTTTACAATCCGGCATGGGCCGCAGGCGGCAGCTATACTTCTCAGCAGAAGGGCGAAGCAGAGGCTTTTGCCGCTTCCGTCTGGGAAATTATTTATGAGGATTTGCCGACTTCTTCTGCCGGCTGGGATATTACCAGAGACGGCACTGGCGGCAATAGAGGGTTCAAGGCGGCGAATCTCGATTATCAAAAGGCAAATAACTGGCTGCATGCTCTTAACGGCACAGGTCCTATGGCGGATTTGAGGTCTCTTTCTTATCTCGGCTCGCAGGATTTCCTTGTTGCGGTACAGGACCCGGGTGTAATTCCGGAACCTGCCACACTCGCATTCGTAGCTTTTGGTTTTCTTATGGTTGTCAGTAAAAAGAATTCGGCAAAGATTGCCTGATTTTTTGTGGGTTTGAAAAGTTTAAAACTCGGTTGGTAAAACAAAAAATAAAAAATATGGGGGAATTAAAATGAACAAAACCGCATTTTGGTTGGCAGCCGCTTTATTAGTTGTCATATTAACTTCAGTTCGTACGACTAATGCCGCTATTATTTACTCAAATGATTTCCAGTCAGTTGTCGGTTCAGAGTGGTCAAATACGTCGATGGATACAACCCCTCTCGGCAGCAGGGGATTTCTTGGCCAGTTTGCCAATAACGACTCCGTTAGTTTGTCTCTCGATAATCTGCCCGCGCATGAGTCTATTACATTGTCCTTTGATTTGTTTGTAATTCAGTCATGGGACGGCATCAATACTGATTGGGGTCCTGATATTTGGCAGCTTGGTGTGGTCGGTGGTCCTGAATTGTTGAGTACGACATTTAGTAATACCGCCCAGGACAGTCATCTGCAGTCTTATCCGGCCTCTTATTCAGGCTCAGAACAATATCCGGCGTACACAGGCGCGGCAGAAACAAACACGCTCGGATATGGATTCTATGGCGATTCCGTTTACAAATTTGACTTTACTTTTAATCATTCTGCCGGATCATTCTGCCGGTTCGTTAACGTTCAACTTTGCCGGATTTGGACTTCAGAATGTTTGTGATGAAAGCTGGGGGCTGGATAATGTTACAGTAGCTTCATCATTTAATATCCCTGAGCCGGCGACAATGGTCTTGCTTGCGATGGGATTTATGACTATGGCAGTAAATAGCAGGGCTAAAAATTCAGCCCGGCATCCCAAAGATACATCAATTGCGGCGTTGTAAGTTCATATAGCGTATCGCGGTTCAGATGCAGGAATGATGTTACTCCTGATTTTCCTCCCAGCCAGTCTTCCAGTGAAAATGTCTTGTTATATTCCACAACTTTGGCCTCGGTAATATTTGCCAGCTTTTTTGCCTCCGCTATCGCTTCGGGCATATAGCCGATTTCATCAATCAGTTTTTTATCGAGAGCCTGCTGTGCGTTATAAACGCTGCCGTCGGCCAAAGCGCGTATCTGCGGTTCGGTTAGTTTATCTTTTCTGCTTTTTATCACAACTCCAAGAAACCTTTCATAAGCCGGCAGAATAAGTGTTTCTTTAAGATATACCACTTGTTCTTCGGTTACAGGCTCAAAACTTGTCGGCCAGTCTTTTTTGGGGCCGGACTTAATAATTATTGGTTTTATGCCTAATTTCTCTTCGAATAAATTTTGAAGGACAAAATGCCCCATTATCACGCCGATTGAGCCTGTGATTGCAGTCGGTTCGGCGATAATTTTATCGCAGGCTGCCGAGGTATAAAAGCCGCCTGATGTGGCGATTGTCTGCATAAACGCGATGACGGGCTTGCCGGTTTCGGTCCTGAATCTGGATATTTCATCGTATATCCTGTCGCTTGCCGAGATTCCTCCGCCGGGCGTGATGGTTTTGAATATTACCGCCTTGACGTTTTTATCCTTTTTAGCGGCTTTAATCTGGCCCGCTGCCAGGTCTGCAAGTTCAGTATTGATTATGCCTTCTATTTTAATGATTGCGATTTTACTGTTGGCCGGACCGTCCTCGATTACTTTTTCAACAACAGATTCGCTCAAATTCGTTCCTATCAGCAGCTGGGAGCCGACAACTATAAGGGCCAGAAAGAGGACAAAATTTGCTATTATTGACAGGCCGAGGATGATGCCGAAGAATATCTTCCAGCCGGTCCCTTTTGACGCAGGCCGAGGCGACGGATTTGACAGATAAGAATTTCCCGCTGAGTCCATTTTTAGTCCTTTCATTCCTGAATAATCGTACAATTGTAGGAACGCCCCCAGAAAATGTCAAAAGATTTAGCCAGCTATCCGGAATTAGTCTGCCAAACGGGTATTTTTTGCTTTCTCATCAGGGTAGTGGCTGTTAAAATCGATGCAATCGCAAATAGATTTGGAGTCCTCGTATGTTAAGAAAACTGCAGATAGCCAACGGCAAGCTTGTTGAGTGTGCCGATAACGACGCTGTTATATTTGTTTATATCGCTCCGGACGAAAATGAGCGAAAGTATCTGGTTGACCAGCTCAAGATTGACGAGCATACTCTTAGTTCTTCACTTGACCCTGATGAGCCAAGTCGTCTTGAGTTTGAGCCTGAGCACGTCGCGATGATTTTCAAGCGGCCCAAGTATTATGCCCCTCAGGACGAATTTTTATTCAAAGTTCTTTCCGCCGGCGTCTTTCTCTTCAGCGACCGTCTTGTGATTGTGATTGCTGAGGACATTCCCTTGTTTGACGGCAAAATTTTCAACAAGGTTACCTCGATTCTTGATATATCGCTCAAACTCATCTATCGTGCGATTTTGCATTTCGTAGAGCACTTAAAAGCCATCAATAATATTTCCAATGAGCTTGAGCAGCAGGTCAACGTCGCGATGGAGAATAGATACCTCCTGAATATGTTTACACTTGAAAAGAGCCTTGTTTATTATCTTAACGCCATACACTTAAACGCCGTGCTTGTCAGCAGGCTGAAAACTTATGCCGCAAAAATAGGTTTTACGCCGGAAAACCTTGAATTCCTCGATGATATTTCAATTGAAAATAATCAGTGTCTGGCACAAACCGAGATATTTTCTCAGGTTTTGTCCAGTATGATGGATGCCCGTGCTTCGATTATCAGTAATAATCTTAATATTCGCATCAAGGCACTTACTATTTTGACTATTGTTATTATGCTGCCGACACTTATTGTAAGTGTTTTTTCGATGAATGTTCGGATTCCGCTCGAAGAGCATCCGCATGCATTTTGGATTATTTTCTTTATGGCGATTGCGTCGTCAACAACAGTGGGTATGTTATGGTGGCGAAAGAAGTGGTAGACCCCCACACCAATGTCTTGGCGTTGGAGATATCAAAGGGAATAATGAATATGGAATCTTTATCAAAAAGAAAACTTTTAGAACTTGATACATTGGTGTGGGGGTAAATGAATTGCCCGGCCTGTAAAAATCCGATGATTGTACTGGAGCACGAACAGGTCGAAATTGACCATTGCACCTCCTGCGGCGGTATCTGGCTCGATGCCGGTGAGCTTGAATTGCTGTTTGAAGGCCGACATCGCAGCCGGGGGCTTATCGATTCCTTTGAACAGGTAAAATCCTCAAAAGAACAGCTACGAATATGCCCGATATGTCTTAAAAAGATGCATAAAATCCACGCCGGCAGCGATGAACCCGTTATTATCGACCGTTGCCCAAAGGGTCACGGCCTGTGGTTTGATAAAGGCGAATTGCCCCAGGTGTTTGCAAAAGGATGTTTGGATAAGGACAGGAAAATTATTAAACTTCTGGCGGAAATATTCGGTAAAAATGAAAGCGAGGCGTAAAATGGCGGTTGAAAAAGGTATTTTCGGAAAACTGAGCCAAAACAAAGACATTGAGTTTTTTGTTTTAAAAAACAAGACAGGCATAGAGGCCAGGCTAATCTCATTTGGAGCGGCACTTGTCTCGCTCAAAGTGCCCGACAAAAATGGCAAATTCGCCGATATCGTTCTTGGCTATGACGACCTTGCAGGGTATATGAACGACAAATGTTTTTTCGGCTGCACTGTCGGACGCTTTGCCAATCGAATTGCAAATGCGAAATTCACGCTTGACGGCAGAGAATATAAACTGATTGCGAATGACGGCAAAAATCATCTTCACGGCGGGATTAAAGGCTTTAACAGGGCGCCCTGGCAGGCTGAATCATTTGAGAACAGCGATGGCTGCACAGTTATATTCAAATATTTAAGTCCCGATGGCGAGCAAGGCTATCCCGGCAATCTCGATGTTACTGTTACTTATACCCTTACGGACGATAACGAACTGAAAATCGGCTACCAGGCGGTAACTGATAAAAAGACTGTTATTAATCTTACCAACCACAGCTATTTCAATCTTGCCGGCCACAATAAAGGCAGTGTCCTTTCGCACCGGATACAAATAAATGCCGACAAAACCACAGTTATTGATAGCGGCTGCGTTCCTACAGGCCAGATTAAATCCGTCAAAGGTACTGAGCTTGACCTTACCGAGGCAAAGCCGATCGGCGAAAATATAGGCAAACTCGGGCTTGGATACGATTTTAATTATATCCTGAATAAATCGTCACCGGCGGAACTTTCATTCGCCGCAAAGGTCATCGAGCCTCAAAGCGGCAGGGTGTTGGAAATTTTCACTACTGAACCTGCGATTCAATTTTATACCGGCAACTTTCTTGATTCAGTAGCGGGCAAGGCCGGCGCACTGTATAAAAAACACGAAGCCTTCTGTCTTGAGACGCAGCATTATCCTGATTCGCCGAATCATCCTGATTTTCCTTCTGTGACGCTTGAACCGAAACAGGTTTACAGGCATCTTACCGTTCATAAGTTTAGTGTGCTTTAAAAAGTGAAATAATTATGTGGGTAAAAATAAAGGTTAAGTATTGTTTCATTTTGCTGCTTGCCCTGATATCGGCAGGCGTATTCGCAAAGGCGGACAAAAAATCCGATGTGGAATTTTTTACGCTGAAAAACAAAAACGGAATGGAAGCGAAGTTCCTTTCGTTGGGAGCGACGCTTGTTTCGCTAAGAGTGCCCGACAAAAACGGCGAAATTGCGGATGTTGTTCTTGGTTTCGACAGCCCGGCCGAATATATGAAAAACACGGCTTATTTCGGCGGCGTAGTCGGCCGATACGCCAATCGTATCGCAAATGGGAAATTCAAACTTTACGGCAAAGAATACACACTTGCCGTCAATAACGGCCCAAATCATCTTCACGGCGGGATTAAGGGCTTTAACAAGGTCATCTGGAATGGCAAAAAGATTAAAACCGACAAGTCCTCCAGTGTGGTCTTTAAATATTTAAGTCCCGCCGGCGACCAGAACTATCCCGGCAATCTCGATGTTACTGTTACTTATACTTTGACCGATGATAATGAATTGAGGATAAGTTATAAAGCGACCACTGACAGAAAAACAATAGTTAACCTTGCAAACCACAGCTATTTTAACCTCGCAGGTCAGGGCAGCGGCGATATTCTCGCTCATAAATTGATGATAAACGCTGATTTTTACACGCCGACGGACGGCAATAGCGTACCGACAGGCGAAATCATAAAGGTCGAAGGTACGGCCCTTGATTTCAGACAGCCGACAGAGATTGGAAGCAGGATTGAGAACCTCGGCGGTTATGACAATAATTATGTTTTGAACAGGAATTTCGCCGGCCAGTTTGCACTCGCCGCAAGGGTAACCGAGCCGACCAGCGGCAGAGTTATGGAGGTTTTCACGTCAGAGCCGGGAATGCAGTTATACACCGGCAATTCCCTTAAAGGCGTAAAGGGTAAAAACGGCAGCGTATATAATAAGTATTATGGTTTCTGTCTTGAACCTCAGCATTTTCCAGATTCGCCGAACAGGCTTTATTTTCCATCGGTGGTTTTAAAGCCGGGCGAAACGTATAGTCAGTTGACGGCATATAAATTTTCAGTCCGGTAAATTTTCGAAAGGGTAGTTATGGGAATTTTAATTGTTCTGATTGTAATAGTTGTTTTGCTGGTTATGTTTGTGATTGGCATTTACAATTCTCTTGTCTCTCTTCGCAATCAGGTTGCCAATGCCTGGTCGCAGATTGACGTTCAGCTCAAAAGAAGGCACGACCTGATACCTAATCTTATTGAGACTGCAAAGGGTTATATGCAGCACGAGCGTGGAACGCTTGAAGCTGTTACCAATGCCCGCAGTCAGGCGATGGGCGCAAAAGGCGTTGCCGAATCCGCCAAAGCCGAAGGTGTTCTTGGTAAAGCGCTGAGCAAATTCCTTCTGACGGTCGAGGCTTATCCTGATTTAAAGGCGAATCAGAATTTTTTGTCTTTGCAGGAAGAGCTTTCCAGCACGGAAAACAAAATCGCCTTTTCGCGTCAGGCCTATAACGACCAGGTTTTGTTCTACAACAACAAAATCCAGATGTTCCCGTCGAATGTCGTTGCGGGAATGTTTAGTTTCGCCAAACGCGATTACTTTGAAATCGAAGATGCCGGCGAAAAGGCAGTCCCTAAAGTGAGTTTTTAATGTTAAGACAACCTCTAAAAATGTCATTGCGAGGAGCAAGGTGACGAAGCAATCTCAGTTGTTGCTTTAAAAACGAGACTGCTTCGTCCGCCAAAGGCGAGACTCGCAGTGACAAACTGAATTTTTAGAGATGCCCTTAAATGTTAACCAGTATCGTAAAGACTAGCCAGTCTTCGAAAATAACTAAAAATTCAAAATTAAAAACTAAGAATTAATAATATGTGGGAACAAATACGGGCAAATAAGCGAAATTCGATACTGCTGCTTGTTTTGATGGCGGCGGTGTTGGGTCTTTTGGGCTGGATAATAGGATTATCTGTTTCGCCCGACCCGATGGCAGGCTTTGTCGGTCTGGTCGTCGCGTTGATAATCTGGATGATTCTTGCGATGGTCAGTTTCGCCGGCGGCGACGCGATTTTTCTTGCCGCAAGCAAAGCGACGCCGGTCACGAAGGACGTACATCCCCAGCTTTTCAATGTAGTCGAGGAAATGGCGATTGCCGCCCAGTTGCCTGTGCCGAAGATTTATATAATCAATGACCCTGCCCCAAATGCCTTTGCCACTGGCAGAAGTCCGCAAAGTGCGTCAGTTGCCGTTACAGCGGGCCTTCTCGGCAGGCTTAATAGAGACGAGCTTCAGGGTGTCATCGGCCACGAAATGAGTCATATTCTGCATCGTGATATTTTATTTGTAACAATGGCGGGCGTTATGCTCGGCGCGATAACTTTAATTTCCGAAATTTTCCTCCGCAGTATGTTTTACAGTTCGATGGGCAGGCGGTACTCATCCAGAGGCAGAGATTCTGGCGGAGGGCAGGCCCTTATGCTTATAATTGCGATTATCGCAGCCGTTCTTGCCCCGATTATGGCGACGCTTTTATATTTTGCCCTTTCAAGAAAGCGTGAGTATCTTGCCGATGCCGGTTCTGCGAGATTGACGCGATATCCTGAAGGACTGGCAGGTGCCCTCGAGAAAATTTCTCAAAATACCACTCCTCTTTCTGTCGCCAACAAAGTTACCGCCCCGATGTACATTGTCAATCCTTTGCAGAAAGAGGGTATGAAGCTGTCCGATTTGACCAGCACTCATCCGCCGATTTCCGAGCGTATAAAGATACTTCGCGGCATGGCAGGGGCTTCGTTTGTCGATTATTCTGATGCTTTTAAGAATGCGACAAAACACACGACCCCCATACCTTCATCATCTCTTAAGGATGAATCTGTTCAGATTCGTTCTGCTTCTGGCCAACCTTCCGTTTCAGCGAAAAATCAACAGCGTAATATTGGCGATATTATGTTTAAAACCAGCGGCTTTCGTTTCGTGAATTGTTCCTGCGGCCTGAAAATAAAAATCCCGCCCAATTACAAAGCCTCGCAGGTTCAATGCCCCCGTTGCGGCCAGGTTTCATCAATTTGAAAAATATTGTTATGGGTATCGGTAACGGTAATGTTACTCATACCCAAAACGAAAACGTGACGTTACCGATACCTAAACCGATACCGGGTTCATCTTATCTCATAACCCAGTTCTTGTTCTTATAGACAAGCACAGTGTTGTTTCGCAGGGTCGGGTCGCCTCCGATTGAATATTGCAGTTCGAGCGTTTTTCTAAGGTAGATTTTTTCAGGTATTCCGTTGGGGTCTTTTTTAGTTGGGTGTTTGACGGCTGCCGTTTCATTGCTTAGCCCGGCTATATACAGCGATATGTTTTTTGCCTTTGCGTCGAAGTCCGGCCAGATTATCGCAAGGTCTTTTGTATTATCCTGCCCCTGAAGTATTTTATTATCTGCCGATTCGAGTGATTCGAGGAATGGATATTTCTTTTTATGTCTGGCCTTGATTTTATCGAATACGACATTTCTCGTATCTTTATATGCGGGTATTATCTGAAAATTATCTGTTACCAGTTCGCAGCCCGGATAGAAAGACGCGTCCATATTGGATGTATTGGTGAGAGTTACGATAATATACCAGAATCGCTGCGGCTTTCTTTCGCCGGGAATCCGGACGGTTATCTGCTGCGGCTGGGTGAATACAACATTTAATGTCCACTGGTTTGCTCCCGGCACAATCGCAGGCTCAGGCGCCGAAAATGCGTCAGCCAATGTGAAAAATAGTATTATTATAATACCGGCAAATAATTTCTGTTTCATTTTTAAGCCTTTTTCTCAAAATTTGGTTACATCGCTATTCTACCCTAAATCCTTTGAATTTTCAATCTTAAAACTTCAATTTTCTTAGTGCCTTTGCGTCTTAGTGGCTATTCTTTTTGCAGAATTCCGCCAATTCGCAGTTAGGGCAGTATTTATTTTTCCTGCCTGTGCAGTTTTCCAGAATACCTATTCTGCAAAGCGCAAAGTCGTATTTAACAGGGTCTTGGGGGCAGATTTCTGCGAAACCAGCCGTTATTTCAATAGCCGTTTTAAGGTTGACGGTTTTTTTATTATGCAGGCCGATAATTTTACTTAATCGTCCCATATGAACATCGACCGGCACGACGAGTTTGGCCTTATCAATTTTTTCCCACAGTCCCGCGTCAACTGCGTCTTTTCGCACCATCCAGCGTAAAAAAAGAAACAATCTTTTGCTTGTCCCGCCGCTTGATGGATCGGCCAGCAGGAATTTCAGGCCTCTGCTGCTTTTCCCGTCCAGTGACTGGATAAATTTTGTCGCCGCCGGTATAATATTGTTATCGTTGTTGGAATAGCCTTTAAGGAAAAGTTTTTCTAAACTGCCATATCGGACAAGGACTCTTTTTAAGATTTCCAGTAAGCCGATTATGTCCCTGCCGGTATTAAAGCGGTATTTCATATTCTCGAAGAGTTTTTTGTCTTTAGCCGATAAATTTTTGATAAATTTAGCCGGGCTTTTCCCCATTTTCCCTAAAAGGACTGTAACGAATTTTTCAATCTGTTCTACTGCCCCGTATGCGAATAAAGCCGCTAAAAAACCTGCGATTTCCATATCGGCTTTGTCTTTATAGCGATAAACAAATTGCAGCGGGTCGGGCGGTATGAATTTTTTATGGTTATATTTGCGGTAAAGTCCTTCGAGGATATTTTTTAGTATTTTTGTATTTTTAATGTTTGTTTCTATCATAAATATTTGTTTAGCCGTCTCTTTCTATACCCTAAACCCTGTTTCAAGGCAAGTTTATTGTTCTTGACAGTTACGCTGTTTTGCCGATATTATACTACCGATTATAACTTGTTGTTTTGCAATGGCTTTTTTGGAAAAGAACAATGATAATTGATTGTCATACTCATATAAACTGTCCCGGCCGTGATACCGGTACGGAAGATCATTTCGCTGATTCCGGGCCGGTTGATGTTTGTTTTGTACATGCCTGTCCTTCTCAGTCCAACCTCGGGTCAAACGAGTTTGTCAGCAAATACATTATCAGGCATCCGAAGAAGATGGTCGGCTTTGCCATTGTTGACCCTGTAAAGGATGACATTTCAAAACGGTACTGGGCCGGCATGAAAGAGGATTTGGCTTTCAAAGGCGCCGTGCTTTACT